>ERZ773276.194-NODE-194-length-78777-cov-11.514291_pt1 | contig 78777 bp, 77 predicted proteins | sample MGYA00511386_ERZ773276 | MGnify/ENA primary metagenome ERZ773276 (study PRJEB29015, sample SAMEA2737778) | human gut metagenome | biome: human gut; feature: human-associated habitat; material: faeces | place: China | collected 2012 ...
GTCCGGCGCAGCCGCATCCGGTGCAGTCGGAAGGACAGCGCCCCGCGCGTCCGGCGCAGCCGCATCCGGTGCAGTCGGAAGGACAGCGCCCCGCGCGCCCGGCTCAGCCGCGTCCGGTGCAGCCGGAGGGACAACGGCCTGCTCATCCGCCGCGTCCGGATGCCCAGCAGCGCGCGGCTGCACATCCGCACGTCGTGCAGCCGGAGGGACAGCAGCGTCCTGTCCGTCCCCGTCCCGCGCAGCCGCATACCCAGCCCCGCCCGGAGCAGTCTCGGGATCTGCACGCCGAACAGCCGCAGCGGCCGGTCCGTCCGCGCCCGGAGGGCCAGCAGACGCACGCCGTGCGGCCGCGGCCGGTCTCGCGCCCTGCACCGGAGGCGGTGGTGCAGGCAGAGCCCATCGAGCGCCCTGTACGCCCGGCTGAGCCGGAAGTGCCGCGCCGCGCCGGACGCAGCGGCTGTCTTGGCGGCCTGATCTATTTTGCCTTTGTCGTCAGCATCAGCATCATTCTCGCCTGTGTCGGCTGGATGGCGGCGTCGGACGTGCTCGCGCTAAATAAGGAGCCGGTCACGGCGACGGTCACGCTCGACAAGGCCGAGTTCAAGGATGTTACCATTTCGTACACGGATGCCGAGGGCAACGCCAAGGAGCGCTCCGGCCATCAGGTGAGCGTAGGCTATGTGGCGAAGCAGCTCAAGGATGCCGGCATCATCAAGTACAAAGGCCTCTTCCAGCTTTATTGCAGTGTCTCGCACGCGAAAACGAAGATTGACCCCGGTACGTACGAGCTGAGCACGAACTATGATTACCGTGCCCTCGTCAAGAAGATGCAGGTCGGCTCCGGCGCCATGGTCACGACCAAGGTCACCATCCCAGAGGGCTATACGATGGAGCAGATCTTCCACAAGCTCGAGGATGAAAACGTCTGCTCGTATGACGACCTCATGGACGCGGCAGCCAATTATTCGTACAACTACTCGTTCATCGACCAGAGTATGCAGGGCGATGCCAAGCGCCTTGAGGGCTTCCTGTTCCCGGACACGTATGAGTTCTATCAGGGCATGCAGGCATCGAGCGCCATCAATAAGTTCCTGGAGAACTTCCACGACCGTCTCACGGCCGAGATGCTCGAAAAGGCGGACGAGCGCGGCATGACCATGCAGGAGGTCGTCACGGTCGCATCCATGATTGAGAAGGAAGCGGCCAACGACGATGAGCGCGCCATGATCGCCGCCGTCATCTATAACCGCATCGAAGCGGGCATGCCGCTGCAGATCGATTCGACGATCATGTATGTCCTGCCGGAGCACAAGGATGTGCTCACCGTGGAGGACACGAAGATCGACAGTCCGTACAACACCTATCAGAACAAGGGCCTGCCGCCCACGCCGATCGCGAACCCCGGCCTTGCGTCCATTAAGGCGACGCTCTCGCCGGCGAGCACGCAGGCGCTGTACTACGCGCTCGACGCCGAGTCCGGCACGCACAAGTTCTTCACGAACTACGGCGAGTTCCAGGCGTTCGTGGCCAAACAGAGTTATTCACAATAAGCGGGGTTGATTCATGAACAAACCGGAATTGTTATGCCCTGCCGGAGATCTGGAGCGCCTGCAAATGGCGCTCCATTTCGGTGCAGACGCAGTATATCTGGCCGGGGCGCAGTTCGGCATGCGCGCCGGAGCCGAAAATTTCACGCCGGACGGCATCCGCGCGGCCGTGCAGCTTGCGCACGCGCAGGGCGCCGCCGTGCACGTGACGTGCAACACATTGCCGCGTGATGACGAGATGGTGCAGCTGCCGGCGTATCTGGAGCTGCTCGACGATGCGGGGGTGGATGCGATCATCGCGGCCGATCTCGGCGTTATTACGCTTGCCAAGCGCTATGCGCCGCACGTCGCGCTGCACGTCAGCACGCAGTTCGGCGTGGTCAATTCGGCGGCGGCCGCGGCGCTGCATGACCTCGGCGCGCAGCGGGTCGTGCTCGCGCGCGAGCTGTCGCTTGCCGAGATCGCCGCCATCCGCGCCCACACGCCGCCGGAGCTGGAGCTCGAGGCGTTTGTGCACGGGGCGATGTGCGTGTCGTTTTCCGGTCGCTGCCTGCTGTCGAACTACCTCACCGGGCGCGATGCCAACCGCGGCCGCTGCGCCCAGCCCTGCCGCTGGAAGTACGGCCTCACGGAGTCCAAGCGCCCGGGTCAGGTGTTCGACATCACGGAAGATGAACGGGGGACGTACATCTTCAACTCCCGCGACATGTGCATGATCGACCACCTGCCGGAGCTGCTGGCGGCCGGCATCACGAGCCTGAAGATCGAGGGGCGTACCAAGAGCGCCTATTACGTCGGCGCGGTCACGAATGCCTACCGCCACGCGCTCGATGATGCCATTGCCGGGCGTCCGCTCGACCCGGTCTGGCAGCGCGAGGTGCTTCAGATCAGCCACCGCCCGTACAGCACCGGGTTCTATTTCGGTCAGCCGGGGCAGTATACGGCAAACTCCGCCTACTTTGCCGGGGCGGAGGTCTGCGCCGTCGTGGAGGGCACTGCGCCCGATGGGCGCGCCGTGCTGACGCAGCGCAACAAGTTTGCCGTCGGCGATACGCTTGAGCTGATTACGAGCACCGATGCGCCTGTGACCTTTACGGCGCAGGACCTGCGTGACGGGGACGGCGAGGCGCTTGAGACCGTGCCGCACCCGATGCAGCGCTTTACCATGCCGCTGCCGTGCAAGGCAGCGCCTTTGTCGCTTGTGCGGCGGAAATTACCCGCCGAAACGGTTGACATCCGGCTCGAATGTGGTAAAATAAAAGAATCCAGAACATAACGCTTTGATGGAGAAAAGCTGTGCAGCACCCGGTCAGCAGAGAGAAGGGGACGGTGGAAGCCCTTCGACCGGCAGCATGGCGGCCGCTCCGGAGCGGCCCGGGACGACCGGGACGTCTGTCCGCGTTAAGGACGACTTGAGACGCCGCGTGAGCGGCAATCAGGGTGGTACCGTGAATGCTCGAATGCCTTCGCCCCTGTCCATGGGGTGGAGGCATCTTTTTTTGAAAGGAGACATGTTATGGACTGTCTGCGTTGTCACAGTGAGATGGAGCATCTGGGGCATGAGTCCCTGCAGCTCGGGCAATACGGTTTTTTGACCGGCCACCTGTCCAACCTCTTTTCCGGTGCGCTGGAGGTCGATATTTATGCCTGCAGGCACTGCGGCAAGCTGGAGTTTTACCGCGCGGACGCGCCCAGCCTTTCCGAGCGGCTGCAAAAAGAGTGAAGCAAGAGAATTTGAATTGGAGGATAGATGATTATGAAACCATATGGTCTGAATGAACTGCGCGAGATGTTCCTGCGCTTTTTCGAGACGAAGGGGCACCTGCGCCTGCCGAGCTTCTCGCTCATCCCGCAGGATGATGCGAGCCTGCTGCTCATCAACTCCGGCATGGCGCCGATGAAGCCCTATTTCAAGGGCGACAAGGAGCCGCCGCGCCACCGTGTCTGCACCTGCCAGAAGTGCATCCGCACCGGCGACATTGAAAACATCGGCAAGACCGCGCGCCACGGCACGTATTTTGAGATGCTCGGCAACTTCTCCTTCGGCGACTACTTCAAGCATGAAGCCATCGCCTGGTCGTGGGAGTTTCTGACGAGCCCGGACTGGGTCGGCCTCGACCCCGAGCGGTTGTATCCGTCCGTGTATGAGAAGGACGACGAGGCGTTCAACATCTGGCGCGACGAGATCGGTATCCCCGAGAGCCGTATCACCCGCCTCGGCAAGGAGGATAACTTCTGGGAGCACGGCTCCGGCCCGTGCGGCCCCTGCTCGGAGATCTATTTTGACCGCGGTGAGGAATACGGCTGCGGCAAGCCGGACTGTGCGCCCGGCTGCGACTGCGACCGCTATATGGAGGTCTGGAACAACGTCTTTTCCCAGTTTGACAATGACGGCAACGGCAACTACTCTGACCTCATTCAGAAGAATATCGACACCGGCATGGGCCTCGAGCGTCTGGCCGTTGTCTGCCAGGGCGTGGATTCGCTCTTCGATGTGGACACCGTTATGAACATCACCCACAAGGTCAGCGAGATCACCGGAGCGCACTATGGCGACAGCCATAAGACGGACGTGTCCCTGCGCGTCATCACCGACCATATCCGCGCCTCCGTCATGATGATCTCGGACGGAATCCTGCCGTCGAACGAGGGCCGTGGCTATGTGCTGCGCCGTCTGCTGCGCCGCGCAGCGCGCCACGGAAAGCTCCTCGGCGTCAACGAGCCGTTCCTGTATCAGGTCGTGGACATGGTCGTGCACGAAAACGAGTGCCAGTACCCCGAGCTGCGCGAGAAGCAGGCGTATATCACCCGTGTCATCCGCAACGAGGAGGAGAACTTCGCCAAGACTATCGACGCCGGCATGCACATCTTTTCCGACCTGCTCGCCGAGCATCAGGCCAAGGGTGAGCTTGTGTTCTCCGGCGCGGATGCGTTCAAACTCTATGATACCTACGGTTTCCCGATCGACCTGACCCGCGAGATGGTGCAGGAGCAGGACATGACCGTGGATGAGGACGCGTTCCAGAATCTTATGGAGCAGCAGCGCGTGCGCGCGAGAAAGGCGCGCGAGGCGCTCGGCGATCTGGCATGGGCCGGTGTGGATCTCGGCCTCGACCCGACGCCGACGCAGTTTACCGGCCATGACCACACGGTCGATCAGGGCACAATCCTGGCTATCGTCTGCGATGGGGAGGTCTGCTCGGAGATCGACGAGGGCAAGCAGGGCGTGCTCGTGCTCGACTGCACGCCGTTTTATGCCGAAATGGGCGGCCAGGTGGCCGACCACGGCGTCATTGAGACCGACGGCGCGCTCTTCCAGGTGACGGACGTCCAGAAGGATAAGGCCGGCAAGTTCCTGCACCACGGCGTGATGCACTCCGGCCATCTGCAGGTCGAGCAGACCGTCACGGCGCGCATCGACACCGACCGCCGCAAGGCAATCATGCGTGCGCACTCGGCCACGCACCTGCTGCAGGCCGCGCTGCGCGAGGTGCTGGGCGACCATGTGCATCAGGCGGGCTCACTCGTCGAACCGGACCGTCTGCGCTTTGACCTGACGCATTTCTCGGCCATCACGCCCGAGGAGCTGGAGCGGGTCAATGAGATCGTCGGCGACTGGATCCTCGACGGTATGGACGTTACCGTGTCCGAGATGTCCATGGCACAGGCCAAGGCCAGCGGCGCGACGGCGCTCTTCAGCGAGAAGTACGGCGATGTCGTGCGTGTGGTGAACATGGGCGGCAAGTCCATCGAGCTCTGCGGCGGCACGCATGTGGATAACACCGCAAAGATCGGCCCGTTCCGCATCACGGGCGAGAGCTCGGTCGCTTCCGGTGTGCGCCGCGTGGAGGCGATCACCGGCAAGGCCTATCTGCGCGAGATGGAGGCCGTCAACCGCCGTATGTACGCGGCGGCCGAGGTGCTGCACGCCAAGCCTGCCGACCTCATTGCGAAGGCGAAGGGCTTTACGGCGGAGCTCAAAGAGGCACGCCAGAATGTCGAGCGCATGAAAGAGAAGATCCTGCACAGCGACGTCGACCGCTTCCTCTATGCCTCGAAGAACATCGGCGGCATCAAGGTCATCACGACGACGCGCACCGACCTCGATGCCGGTGACCTGCGCAAGCTCGGCGACTTCCTGCGCGATAAGGATCCGGACACGGTCGCGGTGCTCGCGACGGCGACGGAGAGCAAGGTCACGTTCGTGGCCGTCTGCGGCAAGAACGCCGTGGCCAAGGGTATCCGCGCGGGCGATCTTGTGCGCGCCGTGTCGGCGGTCACCGGCGGCAAGGGCGGCGGCAAGCCGGATTCCGCCATGGGCGGCGGCAGCGAGGTGCTGAAGATCGACGACGCGCTGGCCATTGTGGACGATTTTGTGGCGGACAAGCTGGGACTGTAAGGAGGTTACCATTATGAACGATTGCCTGTTTTGTAAGATCGCGGCGGGGGAGATCCCCTCTACCTGCCTGTACAATGATGACGATGTCTATGCCTTTCGCGACATCAATCCCCAGATGCCGGTGCATTTTCTCGTGATTCCGAAGCAGCACATCGACTCGGTCGCGGCCATCACGGCGGAAAACTCCGCTGTGGTCGCCAAGTGCTTCGAGGTTATTGCGAAGCTCGCCGCGCAGGAGGGCCTGACCGGCGGCTACCGCGTCATCTCCAACTGCGGTGACGATGCCGGCCAGACCGTGCATCACCTGCACTTCCACGTCCTCGGCGGCGCGCCGATGGGAGAGAAGCTGCTGTAAAGGCAACAAAATTCGGCGGCGGGCCTTGTTCCCGCTGCCGTTTTTGTTTATAATGTCCCCAGAGAAAGAGAGGGAGACGGCGTGCGAAAGCTGGCATACTGCGCAGGCGGATTTTCGGCTGCGATTTTTCTGGCGCACTTTCTGCTGCCGGTGCGTTGGGTGCTGCCCGGTGCGCTTGCGGCGGTCGTGCTCGCACTCGTGACGCTGCTGCTCCCGGGGCAGACGCGCCGCCGGGTCATGGTGGCGCTGCTGTCGGCGGCCATCGGCTTCGGGTGGTACGCTGCGGCCACGGCCATGCGCCTGACACCCGCGCAGAACGTCTCCGGTGATGTGCAGACGGTCACGGCGCGCGTGACGGAGTATCCCGTTGCCTATGAGCGCAGCTATGGTCTGACCGTCGTGCTCACGAGCCCGAATGTGCCCGACTGCAAGGCGCGGCTCTATGTCTCCGATGCGGGCGCAGCCGACCTGCATCCTGGCGACGAGATCACGGCGGACGTGAAGCTCCGTCCATCCACGCTGCGCTACGGGGAGGAGACGGACTCCTATATTTCCAAGGGCATTTACCTCATCGGCAGCGTGCAGGACAAAACGCTCGAACGCACCGGCGTCTGGAGCCGCAGCTGGCTCTACTGGCCGAAAACCGTCGCCCAGTCGCTCAAGGCGAGCGCGCAGACCGCCTTCCCGGCGGATGTGCTGCCGTTTGCGCAGGCGCTCATGCTCGGCGATAAATCCGCGCTCTACGCGCAGGATCTCGACATTCCGCTCAGTACGACCGGCATCATGCACACGGTCGCGGTCTCCGGCCTGCATCTGGCGTTCCTGCTGGGCTTTTTGCGTCTGTTCACCGGCAACCGGCGCACGACGGCCATCATTGGTCTGCCGCTGATGGTCGTGTTCGTCGTCATGGCAGGGTGCAGCCCGTCAGTGCTGCGCGCGGCATTTATGACGGCGCTGCTGCTCTTTGCGCCGCTGCTCGGGCGGGAGAACGATCCGCCGACGTCGCTGCTGACCGCGCTGGCCATATTGTTCGCGGCCAACCCCTTTGCCGCGGCGAGCATCAGTCTGCAGCTCTCGTTTGCGTCCATGGCGGGCCTGTTTTGTGTCTCCGGTGCGCTGCACCGCGCGCTTGATGCGCGGCTGCTGCCCACTGATACAAAGCTCTCGCGGCCGCGGCGAAAGATCCGCGCCTTTTTCAGTGCCACAACGGCGAGCTCCGTCGGCGCCATGGTGTTTACCGTGCCGCTTACGGCGCTGCATTTCGGCAATATTTCGCTCATCGCGCCGGTTACAAACCTGCTCATTTTGTGGCTGCTGCCGGCTGCGTTCATCGGCTGCTATCTCGCGGCGCTGCTCGGCCTTGTCTGGGCATGGGGCGGCATGGCCCTTGCATGGGTGACGGCATGGCCGCTGCGCTATATCCTCGCAGTGGCGAAAGTGCTCTCGAAACTCCCGGGCGCGGTGCTTTTCACCGGCAACCGCATGGTCGTCTGGTGGCTCATGCTGGTATACGCCATGTTCGGCGCGGCATGGCTGATCTCCCGCCGGCGCAAGGTACGCTATTGGATTCCAGCTGCATGCAGCGTGCTGGCGCTGTGTGCGGTGCTGACGGTCAATGCCGTGCAGCTGCAGCGCACCTCAACCGTGACGGCGCTCGATGTCAGCCAGGGGCAGAGCATCGTGTTTTCCAGTGGGCGGGCCTGCGCCGTGGTGGACTGCGGCGGCCGCTCCACCGCGGAGGATCCGGGTGACCTCGCGGCGCGCAAGCTGTTCGCGCAGGGGCACCGGAGCCTCGACCTGCTCGTGCTCACGCATCCGCATGACGATCATGTCAACGGCGTGCTGCGCCTGATGCACTGGCTCCCGGTGCGTACCTTGGTCATTCCGGCCGCAGCAGACACAACGCAGGCTCCGCTGAGCGACATTCTCGCGCTCGCGGAGGCGAACCACACGGCCGTCGTGCGCGTGGACGCCGAGCGGACGGTCACGGCCGGCGGCATCTCCGTGCACCTGTATCCAGAGCCCTGCGCCGGGCAGGAGGACGGCAGCATGATCGTGCTGACCTCCATCGGCGATTATGACACGCTCGTGCCCGGAGACGTGGACACGACGGCAGAGGTGAAGTTTCTAAGCTCCTGCACCTATCCCAGTATTGAGCTGCTGCTCGTCGGCCACCACGGCTCCAAGCGCTCCACCAGCGACGCGTGGCTCGATGCCATCGCACCGGATGCTGCGATCATCTCCGTCGGCTACAACAGCTACGGCCATCCGACGAGCGAAACGCTCGAGCGCTTGCAGGCGCACAACATACCGATCTACCGCACCGACCAGATGGGTGACATCACGGTGCATCTCTCGTGAGGAAACGCTATGGCAACAGGAAAAGGAAAAAAGAAGCAGGAAGTGCTGGATTATAACGCGCAGGTACGCACGCTGCGCGAGCGGGGGCCGGGGCGGCTGTACCTGCTCTGGGGCCGGGAGGATTACCTGCGCGAGCAGTATCTGATAGAGCTCAAAAAGCTCTGTCTGCCCGGCGGGGAGGACGACTTCAGCTACCACCGGTTTGACGGCGCCGAGCTCGACTTTCAGGCGCTGGCGGACGCGGTGGACGCGGTGCCGTTTTTGTCCGAGCGCACGCTCATCGAGGTGCGCGGCTTTGACACGAACAAGTGCCGCGAGGAAGATGCGCAGGCGCTCGTCCAGGTCATCGGCGACCTGCCGGATTACTGCACGCTCGTGTTCGTCATGGGCACGGACTTTGAGCCGGACGGCCGCCTGAAGACGACGAAGGCATTCAAAAAATACGGGCAGCTCATCCAGTTCACCGCGCAGGGGGAACCCGCGCTCGTGAAATGGGTCGGCAAGCGGTTTGACGCTCACAAGAAGCGCATTTCATCCGAGGATGCCCGCCAGCTCATTTTCTTCACCGGCGGGCTGATGAACACCATGATCCCGGAGATCGAGAAGATCGCGGCCTATGTGCAGGGCGACACAGTCACGCGCGCGGATATTCTGGCTGTGGCGCACCGGATGCCGGAGGCGGTGGCCTATGAGCTGACCGACCGGCTGGCCGATCAGGACTATGACGGCGCTATGCGCATCCTCGCAGACCTCCTCGCCGATAAGGCAAACACGCCAATTTTCCTGCTCGCTGTCATCGGCCAGCAAATGCGCAGGCTCTATGCCGCACGGCTCGCGCGCCGTGCGGGTCTCGGCACGAGCGACCTGCGCGTACTGCTCGGCCTGCCGTTTGACTTCATCGCGGAAAACCTCCTGCGCTCGGCCCGAAAGTTCTCCGGCTGGCAGCTCGAGGAGGCGGTGCGCCTGTGCGCGCAGGCGGACTTTGCCATGAAAAGCACCGGCGCGGACGATACCGAGCTGCTCAAGGAGCTGCTGCTGCGCATCGCTGTGGGAGGTGCGGCATGATCCGCATCCGCGAGGCCATCATCGTCGAGGGACGGTATGATAAAAACACGCTCGCGCAGATTGTGGACGCGCCCATTCTGGAGACGTCCGGCTTCGGTATTTTTCATGACAGCCAGCGGCTGGCGCTGCTGCGCCGCCTGGCCGAAACGCGCGGCATCATCGTCCTCACGGACAGCGACGGGGCGGGCTTTGTCATCCGCAACTATCTGCGCGGGGCGATTGACCCGGCGCAGGTCAAGCACGCGTATATCCCGGACGTGGCCGGCAAGGAGCGGCGCAAGCGCACTGCCTCCAAGGAGGGTAAGCTCGGCGTAGAGGGCATGCGGCCGGAGGTGCTGCTTGAGGCGCTGCGCCGCGCGGGCGCGACCATCGAGGGCGAAGACGCGCCGCCGTCGGGCGCGCGCATCACGAAGGCCGACCTTTACGCCGCCGGGCTCACCGGCGGACAGGATAGCCGCGCTGCCCGGAAGCGGTTGCTCACGCAGCTTGACCTGCCCGAGCATCTGAGCACGAACGCACTGCTTGAGGTGCTCAATGCGCTCATGACGCGCGAGGCGTTCCAGAATCTGTACAAATAGCTGAAAATTCGCTGTATCTGCGGGAGAAAACGCCAGATACGGCGAAATTTTTCGTGCAAATGTGCCGGGGCTGTGGTATAGTACTGTACGGAATTATGTAAAGTAATCGGAAACCAGATAGATGGAGGAAGCGACATATGAAATGCCCGTTTTGCGGCTTTGCCGAGAGCAAGGTCATTGATTCCCGCCCGGCCGAGGAGGGCGCGACCATCCGCCGCCGCCGCGAATGCCTCGCCTGCCAGAAGCGCTTTACGACCTATGAGATCATTGAGACGCTGCCGCTCGTTGTCATCAAGCGCGATGGAAGCCGCCAGAGCTTTGACAAGAGCAAGCTCATCAACGGCATGGTGCGCGCCTGCGACAAGCGCAAGGTGCCGCTGCCGGTGCTTGAGAAGATCGCCGACGAGATCGAGCAGGAGCTGCAGAGCGCGCTCGAGCGCGAGATCACGACCGAGCAGGTCGGTGAGATGGTCATGAAGCGTCTCAAGGATGTGGACGAGGTCGCCTATGTGCGCTTTGCCTCGGTTTACCGCCAGTTCAAGGACATTGATACGTTCATGCAGGAGCTGACGAAGCTGCTCAATGACCGCGGCTAAAAAAGGTTGCCGAGTGTGATGCGCTCCCCGTCGGCGAGCGCCTGAATGCGCACGCGCAGCAGAGCAATGTCCGCCGCAGCGGACGGATCTCCGGTTTCCACTGTCCGCATGGCCCGGCGGAAACCCTCCGTCACGGCGTCTGTGCTTTCGTGTGGGAGCATACAATGGGCATAGTCCTCGGCGTCGCTCCAGCAAGCGGCCGCTGCGCGCAGCGTCTCGATCGTGCGCGCCGGGTCTCCGGCGGCGTAGCTTGTCTCCGCCTGCGCCACGGCATCGTCGAGCTGTGTGCACATCCGCGTCAGATACCGGAGGTTCCACGCACACAGGCCAATGAGCACGAGCAGCAGCGCGCCTGCAAGCAGTTCCTTTTTCATCTGCGCTCCTTCGCTGCAAAATAGATCTGCCCGGCGTCATTCATCATCAGCAGATAGACGTCCTCAATGCACTGTGTGCCGCGCTGCTGCACCTGCTTTTGCAGCCAGCGCTCATCGCGCCCCATGCGCTTGAGATTGTCGCGCAGGATGCGGCCGTTGTTGATGAGAATGGAAAAATAACCGGTGTCCTCGGTTTCGATCTGCATCTGCTCGGCTGTGACCGGCTGCTGTGCCGGGGCGAGGATGATGTTGAGCTGACCGTTGGTCTCGAGCACGGCGTATTCCACGCTCGCAATGTCGAGGATGCCCTGATTGCGCAGCTCCTGTGTCAGCTCGTCGAGCGTGAAGCGGTTGCGGTGCATGGCCTGCTGGGCGATGCGGCCGCGCTCGATGATGAAGTTCGGCCGGCCGTAGAGCAGCTTGCGCAGGTGAATGCTCTTGTACGTCAGGCCGGAGAAGATCAGCTCGCAGCAAAACAGCACCAGCAGCGGTATGAGCCCGTAACTCAGCGGCAGGGAAGGGTTTTGCAGCGGGATGGACGCGATGTCCGCAATGAGCACGGCCACCACCAGCTCGGACAGCTCCAGTTCGCCGAGCTGCCGCTTGCCCATGAGGCGCATGGCCACGATGAGCGCAAGAAAAATGATCAGTGTCCGGATGAGAATGATCGCCATGAGATTACCACCTTTCCAGGCTGGTTTAGTTTTTCCGGTTTGTACGGGTTCATACCCGGATGGGAGGTACCCAAGATGAAGTTTACAAAAATGCAGGGCTGCGGCAATGACTATATCTATGTCAACTGCTTTACTGAGACGGTGCCCGACCCGTCGGCTGCGGCCATCCGCCTGTCCGACCGCCACTTCGGCATCGGCGGGGACGGCCTCGTGCTCATCTGCCCGTCAGACGCTGCAGATTTTTGCATGGAGATGTACAATGCAGACGGTTCCCGCTCGGAGATGTGCGGCAACGCCATCCGCTGCGTGGGCAAATATGTCCATGACCGCGGCCTGACGGACAAGACCGAGCTCACGATCGAGACGCGCGCCGGTATCAAAACACTCTGGCTGAACGTGGTCGACGGCGCGGTCGAGACCGTGCGCGTGTGTATGGGCAGTCCGGAGTTCCGGCCGGAGAAGATCCCGGTCGCGGCGGCGGGGGAGACCTTCCTTGAGCAGCCGATCGACGTGCTCGGAGAAACATGGATCGTCTCGTCTGTGAACACCGGCAACCCGCACTGCGTCACGTATGTGGACGATGCCATGGCGCTGGATTTTCCGCGCATCGGCCCCGCGTTTGAAAACCATGAGGTGTTCCCCGCACGGGCGAATATCGAGTTTGTCGAGGTCGTGGACGATCACACGCTGCGTGTGCGCGTGTGGGAGCGCGGCAGCGGCGAGACGCTCGCCTGCGGCACGGGCTCCACGGCGGCGCTGGCTGTCACGGCGCGGCTGGGCAAGTGCGGCGACGAGGCGGACGTGATCCTGCGCGGCGGCAAGCTGCACATCGCATGGGACCGGGCGCAGAATCTGCTGTATATGACCGGCCCTGCGGCATTTGTATTTGACGGTACGGTCACGCTCTGAACGCGGCCGCGATGATGGTATGGGAGGTTACAAACCATGAAAACGATCATCGGAACAAAACAGGATGTTGTAAAAGAGCTGACCGCGCTGGTCGCGGATGTGCTCGCGCGCAAGCCGGAGGCGAACATCGCCGTCTCCGCTGTGGATCTGCCGGCAGAAGTGCTCGATGCGCTTGCTGCCAGTGACATTGCCTTTGACAAGACGAAGCTCTTTCAGGCGTGCGAATACTGCGGCGCGGCCGGTAAGGGTGCGCACGCGGTCGGTGCGGCGTTTTCGCCCCTCATGTCGGCAAAACCGTTTGCGGCCGTGCACGCGCCGGATCCGGATGCGGACGCTGAGCACGCGGCGGATTACGACGCTGCCATTCAGGCAGCCGGCGGGCTCGATCTGGTGATCCTTGGCCTGGGCGAGCGCGGCCACGTTGCGTTCAACGAGCCGGGCGCCGGTTTTGGCGAGAAGACGCACATCGCCAAGCTCGCGGAAGTGACACGCGCGACCATCGCTGCAGATTTCGGCACACTTGAGCAGACTCCGGAGCAAGGCATCACGATGGGCATTCACACGATTTTGGGCGCGAAAAAGATCCTGCTCGTCGGTTTTGGCGCACGCTGTGCGAAAGCCGCCAACGCCACGCTCACAGGCCGTCCGGAGACGTTTATCCCCGCGTCGTTTCTGCAGCTGCACACGGATGTTGAGGTTTATCTTGACTCGGACGCTGCTGCGCAGTTATAATAAACAATTGCCCGCGGCAGTTTGCGGGCGATTATGATCGGAGGAAAGCATCCATGTCCAAATATTTCGGTACTGACGGCTTCCGCGGTGAGGCCAACGAGGGCCTGACGGTGGAACACGCCTACCGGATCGGCCGGTTTCTCGGCTGGTATTACGGCCGGGAGCACAAGTGCGCGGTCGTGATCGGCAAAGATACCCGCAGATCCAGCTATATGTTTGAAAATGCGCTCTCTGCCGGCCTGACGGCCTCCGGCGCAGATGCCTATCTCATGCACGTGACGACGACGCCGAGCGTGTCCTATATCGTCCGTTCGGACGATTTTGACTGCGGCATCATGATCAGCGCGAGCCACAATCCCTATACGGACAACGGCATCAAGCTGCTCAACAGCGCCGGTGAGAAGATGGAGCAGAGCGTCATTGACGAGATCGAGAACTATCTCGACGGCAATCTGGAGATCCCGTTTGCCACGGGTGCGAACATCGGCCGCACGCAGGACTATTCCGCCGGCCGCAACCGCTACATCGGTTATCTTATCAGCCTGTCCACGCACTCGTACAAGGGGATGAAGGTCGGCCTTGACTGCGCCAACGGCAGCACGTGGATGATGGCGAAGAATATCTTTGATGCGCTCGGTGCGGATACGTATGTCATCGGCAATGAGCCCGACGGCACGAACATCAACCGCGACTGCGGCTCAACGCATATCGAAAACCTGCAAAAGTACGTCCGTCTCAACCGGCTGGACGTGGGCTTTGCCTTCGATGGCGACGCTGACCGCTGCCTGGCCGTGGACGAAAACGGCTCGGTCGTCAACGGCGACAAGATCCTCTATGTCTGCGCGCGCAACATGCAGACCGAGGGTCGCTTCGGCAATTCCAAGGTCGTTACGACGGTCATGTCCAACCTCGGCCTGTATAAGGCGCTCGATGAGGCGGGCATCGGCTATGAAAAGACGGCCGTGGGCGACAAATACGTCGCGGAGAACATGCGCGCCAACGGACATCTGATCGGCGGCGAACAGTCCGGGCACATTATTTTCGGCAAATATGCCAATACTGGTGATGGACTGCTGACGGCCATCAAGCTCATGCAGGTCATGCTTGACCGCAAGAAGACGCTCTCCGAGCTGGCTGCGCCGGTGCGCGAGTATCCGCAGCAGCTCACGAATGTGGAGGTCGACGACAAGGACGCCACGCTCAATGACCCCGCGGTCATTGCGGCAGAGCAGACTGTTACCGAGCGGCTCGGCGACGAGGGACGCATCCTCGTGCGCAAGAGCGGTACGGAGCCGGTGCTGCGCGTCATGGTCGAGGCGGCCACGCACGCGCTGTGTGAGGAAAACGTTGCGTATGTGATCGATGTCATGCAAAAGAGCGGACATCTGATCCGGGTGAGATGACATGATGACGATACAAGACCTGCTCGACCTGAGCAAGACGATCGCGGCCCCGCTGTTTGCGGGCAAGACCTATCCGTGGGAAGCGCTGGCGGAGATCGGAGACTTTATTCTTCAGCTCGGCCCGACGCTCCCGGCGGAGGAATACGAGCAGCGCGGCGAGAATATCTGGATCGCGCGCGATGCCAAGATTTTTGACAGCGCCTATATCGCCGGCCCCTGCATCATTGACCATGGCGCGGAGCTGCGCCAGTGTGCCTTCGTGCGCGGCAATGCGATCGTGGGCAAAAACGCCGTCGTCGGCAATTCCTGCGAGCTGAAAAATGTGGTCCTGTTCGACAACGTCCAGACGCCGCATTTTAACTATGTCGGCGATTCCATCCTCGGCTACAAGGCCCACATGGGCGCGGGCTCCATCACGTCAAATGTCAAGAGCGACAAGACGCTGGTCGTTATCAAAAACGGCCCCGAGCACATCGAGACCGGCCGCAAGAAGGTCGGCGCCATCCTTGGCGACTATGTCGAGGTCGGCTGCAACAGCGTCCTGAACCCCGGAACGGTCATCGGTCGGCACTCGAACATTTACCCGGTGTCGTGCGTGCGCGGTGTCATCCCGGAGGACAGCATCCTCAAGTCTTCGGGCGAGGTCGTCCACAAGAAATGAAAGCAAAATCCCATCGGTGCAAGCCGATGGGATTTTTTCTGCTGCCCGCGGTCTTACAGCAGGCTGCGGTAGTCCTCGTCCGGCGTCACGCAGTCCGGCGGGAAGAACTCGTCGATAGGGAAGTGGATGCGGCTGAACATCGAGCACGGATCGTCCTCGGTCGAGCCCTGGCACGCTTTGTCCGGCATGCAGTAGTCGTACGCCGGGATGAGCAGCTGCGTGTCACGCTCAAGCCGGATGATCGAAAACTGCCCCAGCGTCACGTACAGCTTCTTGCCGCAGCAGGTCAGTGAGAGCTCCTCGCCCATGGCGTCGAGGATCTTCTGCGGGATGGCGCGCGGCTCCTGCTCGGGCTCCACGGAGCTGCCGCAGTCCACCAGCTTCATGTGCAGAGCGATCGGGTCGACGGATTCGACCACACCGATCGGCAGGCCGTTTTCGCACGGGTCGCAGCAGCAGTCGTCGGAGGCGAACACCTTCGCGCTTGCCTGGCTGCCAAAGAGCATGACGCGCTTGTCGAAGATCGCAAGGCCGCACACCGGCTCGCAGCCGGGGAACGTCTCGCCGCGCACGCGGTAGAAGTACGTCACGTCCACCGTGTAGTAGCCTTTGTTGAAGGTGATCTCCTTGACGTGCACATCAGCGCACAACAGCTCGGCGCTGCGCGGGCGCACACTCAGGGCGCAGTCCAGCTTCGCCTGCGAGCAGGCCGTGGGGTACACCCGCAGGTCCTCGACGCAGTCTTTGTCTCGGCAGGAATCAAATATCTTGCGCGTATGGATACAAACCGCTTCCCGGACGGCGGCGCTGCCCTCGACCGGTCCCGGTACCACTTTGTCTGCCATTTCATAACCTCCTGGCATCAGATTGAAGCACGCTTCAGTAACAGTGTATGCGTGGCGGTTTTCGATGTGCTTCCTTTTGAAAACCCTTTACACAAAACGCTTTCCGCGTTATAATCATATATTATCCCAAGTGGGAGGTGCGCCATGGAAGGCATCGGCTTCATCCACGAAAAACTGGACATTAAGATCCTGATTCTCTACATTTTGAATCATTTACCCGCGGCGGTGGATGCGCAGACGTTGTCCGATCTCGTTTTCTGCGACAACGGCATCGGCTATTTTGACTACTCTGACTGTCTTGCGGAATTGGTGGATACGGCGCACATCACGGAAGAGGGCGGCAAGTACCGCATCACGGAAAAGGGCAGCCGCAACGTCAATGAGGTCGCCAGCAGCCTGCCGTATTCCGTGCGCATGAAGGCCGACCGTGTCACGGAGCCGATCGCCGAGCAGATGCGCCGCGCTGCCATGATCGTCGCGCAGCATACAAACACGCCGGAGGGCGGGTGCAATGTGCACCTCGCGCTCTCGGACGGCATTGGGCAGATCGTCTCCATGCAGCTCCTGGCTGCCGATGAGGCGCAGGCGCGCACGATGGAACACTACTTTAAGGCACACGCGGAGGACGTCTATCAGGCGCTCGTGCGTATGCTCACAGAAAGCGAGGAAAACAAAGCATGAACACCTACATACCCGAGGGCTATCAGAGCCTGCTCGGCGTTTATGACACGCAGAAGGCCATCGGCCTGCTCAAGCGCCTGTTTGAGGATCAGCTCGCCGCGAATCTGAATCTGTTTCGCGTCTCGGCGCCGCTGTTTCTGGAGGAGTCCAGTGGCCTGAACGATAACCTCAACGGCTATGAGCGTCCGGTCTCGTTCGATATTCTGCAGACCGGCCGGGAGGCGCAGGTCGTCCAGTCGCTCGCCAAGTGGAAGCGCATGGCCCTCTATCGCTATGATTTCTACCCCGGAAAGGGTCTCTATACCGATATGAACGCAATCCGCCGTGACGAGGACGTGCTCGATAATCTGCACTCGGTCTACGTCGATCAGTGGGACTGGGAAAAGGTCATTGAGCGCCGCGACCGGAATCTGGACTATCTCAAGTCCACGGTCATGGACATTGTCGCCGCCGTCTGCGAGACGCAGCGCACCATGCGCGCGATCTATCCGCAGCTTCAGGTGCTGCCGGAGCTGGAGCGCCAGGTGACGTTCATCACCGCGCAGGAGCTCGAGGATCGCTATCCGGATCTGACGCCGAAAGAGCGTGAGCATGCCTTCGTGCGCGAGCACCATACGACGTTCATCATCGGCATCGGCGGCGCGCTGCGCTCCGGCAAGCCGCACGACGGCCGCTCTCCGGACTATGACGACTGGACCATGAACGGCGATATTCTGTTCTGGAACGAGCTGCTCGACTGTGCGTTTGAGCTCTCGTCCATGGGCATCCGTGTCGACCCCGAGAGTCTGGACCGCCAGCTGACCATCTCCGGCTGCGATGACCGCCGTGCGCTCACCTATCACAAGATGCTGCTGGCGGGCGAGCTGCCGCTGACGATCGGCGGCGGCATCGGCCAGTCGCGCCTGTCCATGCTCCTGCTTGGCAAGGCGCACATCGGTGAAGTGCAGGCGTCCGTCTGGGACGATGAGACAACCGCCGCCTGCGAGCGGGCCGGTATCCTGCTGCTGTAAATACGTTCCTATGCATAGGCTCGGAGCCATCGGCTCCGGGCCTTTTGTTGTGCATTTGTGTGTACTTTGTCGAATTAAGATGTGAAACATGGCCGAATGCCCGCACGAAGGCGCCTCAGTGTGCTATACTGTTCCACGCAAAGGAGGGCGGATGATGCAGACGTGGTTTCAAAAATACAGGCATGCGCTCTGGTTTCTGCTCTTCGGTGTGCTGTCAGCGTTTTATTTTGTGTCGCAGCACCTCGGCCTGCGGTATCATATCGTGCATTTGCCGCTCGATGACCGGCTGCCGTTCTGGCCGGGCTTTATCGTGTTTTATATCCTGTGGTATTTTTATGTGCCGGGGTGCATGCTCTGGGCCTGTTTCCGGGTAAAAGATGTGTTTTACCAGCAGGTGGCGGCACTGTTTTCGGGTGCATTTGTCTGCGCGGCCGTGTTTGTGCTTTATCCTACGTGTGTGGATTTTCGCCCGAGCGCAGCGGGGCCCGGCTTGGCTCGTGCGCTGTGCCGCCTGATTTATGCCAACGATGCGCCGGTCAACGTGTTTCCGAGCCTGCACTGCTATGAGGCGCTGGTCATGCATCTGGCGACGTTCCGCGTGCCGCCGCTGTGTGCGCGCAGGCGGCTGCGTCTGGCGTCCGCCGCGCTGGTCGCTTTGATTTGCCTGTCCACGCTGCTGGTCAAGCAGCACTCCATGGCCGACCTGATCGCAGGATGCACGCTGGCTGTGGTGATGTATCTGCTGACGGATCATATTTTCGACAAAAGGAGGGAACACCATGATCATACGACCATTTGATGCCGGCTTCTTTCTGCTGATGGCAGTCATGATCGGTGCTATCGTGTTGCTCCGGACGCTGCTGCGCAATCAGCCGCAGCAACGGCGTGAAGTGGTGCTGCTCACGCTGTGCGTGGTCAATATCATCGGCTTTTTCGTTTATAAGGGATTTCTGTCTGCAGATGCGCAGTTTCTGCAGGTGTCCGGGCTTGACAAATTCAACTGGTTCAACGAGCTGCCGCTGCAGCTTTGCAACATCAATATGTTCCTGATCCCGATTGGTATTCTGACGCGTCGGCGCTCCTTGCTCGGGTTTGCCTTTTTTGTCGCGCCACTTGGTGCGCTCATGGCTCTGGTGTTCCCTGATCCGGCGTTTTCCGGCTATTCGCTGTGGCTGCCGCGCATGCTGGGGTATTACCTCACGCACATGCTTATCCTGATTTGTGGGTTCAGCCTGACGACACTTGGATTTTACCGTCCCAGGCCGAAGGATTTGCCAGGCATCACAGGAGCGCTTCTGACGACTGCATTTGCGGCGTTTCTCATAGATCTTCTGCTGCGGCACACCGTTTGCCCGCAGGCAAACTATTTTTTCGCGTTCGGCCAGGATATCGACATCAGTATTCTGAACCTGCTCTGGAAGTGGATACCGGTGCCGTTTTTGTATGAGCTTCCGGCGCTGGCCATTCTCTTCGTCTATATGGGGCTGGTCTGTCTGGTGTTTTCCAAGCTGGATGTACACCGTGCAAAGCGGGCGGCCGCAGGATAAACGAAAAAGCCTGACGCAGATTCGCGTCAGGCTTTTTCAGGGCTATGGCAGAAAAATACCGCTGCAGATGGGTAGCTGCAGCGGCGGCTGGAGCGGGATACGGGAATCGAACCCGCCTATCCTGCTTGGGAAGCAGGTGTTCTACCAATGAACTAATCCCACAGGTGCAATTATTATAACACAGCCATACGTCGTTTTCAAGTGAAAAATGCGACATGCCTTGACATTCCGCTGCGGGCAACCTATAATAAACATTCGTGACGTTTGACTTTGTTTGCAGATACTTTTAGGAGTGACGATATGCCGGAAGAAACCCTTCGCGAAAATAAAATGGGCACAATGCCCGAGAACAAGCTGCTGCTGTCGATGGCGGTGCCGATGATGATTTCCATGCTCGTGCAGGCACTGTACAACATCGTGGACAGTATTTTCGTCTCTCGTATCTGCGAGGATGCACTCACGGCGGTGTCGATGGCTTTTCCGTGGCAGAACATCGTTATCGCTATTGCCGTTGGCTTCGGCGTCGGCATCAACGCGCTGCTGTCGCGCGCGTTGGGGCAGAAAAACGCCGAGCGCGTCAATCAGGTCGCGGTCAACGGTCTGCTGCTCGCGGGGCTGAGCTATCTGCTCGTGCTTGTCGCAGGCTTGATCGGCATCCGTGCTTACATGCGCACGCAGACGGATATTGAGACTATCGTCAATTACGGCATCACGTACCTGAACATCTGCATTTTGTGCTCGTTCGGCGTTTTTGTTGAGATCACCTTCGAGCGCTTCCTGCAGGCGACCGGTCGCACGGTCTATTCCATGATCACGCAGCTGACCGGCGCGATCACGAACATTATCCTCGATCCGATCCTGATCTTCGGTCTGCTCGGCTTCCCGAAGCTGGGCATCGCCGGCGCCGCCTGGGCGACGGTGATCGGTCAGTGCGTCGGTGCGGTCGTCGCCGTGATGCTCAACCACTTCAAGAACCCGGAGGTGCATCTGCGCCTGCGGCACATCCGGCCGAACGGCCGTCTCATGGGTGAGATCACGGCCATCAGCATCCCGTCGATCATCATGAGCTGCATCTCGTCGCTGACGTGTTTTGTCATGAATATGATCCTCATTGCGTATTCCTCCACGGCGGTCGCCGTGTTCGGCGTCTATTTCAAGCTCCAGAGCTTTGTGTTCATGCCGGTGTTCGGGCTGAATAACGGTATGGTGCCGATCATTGCCTATAACTATGGCGCGCAGAAGCCGGAGCGTATCCATAAGACGATCCGCCTCGGCATGGTCTACGCCGTCGCGATCATGGTGGTCGGTCTGCTCGTATTCCAGCTCATTCCGAAAGAGCTGCTGCTGATGTTTGACGCCTCAGACGCCATGCTGGAGATCGGCGCGCCCGCACTGCGCATCATGAGCCTGGCGTTCGTGTTTGCCGGCATCGGCATCGTGTCCGGCTCGGCGTGTCAGGCGTTTGGCTACAGCGTCTACAGCATGCTTATTTCCATCGCGCGCCAGATCGTGGTGCTCATCCCGGCTGCCTACCTGCTGTCTCTGACCGGCGTGCTGCGCAGCATCTGGTTTGCGTTCCCAATCGCGGAGATCTTCTCGCTGATCCTCTCGCTGTTTTTTTTGCGCACCACGCTCAAAAAGACGGGCATGGCGCTGCCAAAGGCAAAGTAAATATTGCTTGCATATAGGGCGGCGCCATCCGGCGCCGCCCTTTTTCGCGCCTTTGCACCTGCAAAACCGACCGCGCATAAGATAGTGCGGGCCGAGTGCCCGAATGGAAAAGGAGGAACGACTGTGGACAAATGCAATTTCAAGCAGGGCTCACTTCCGGAGTGCGCGCCGCTGGCGCTGGCGCAGACGCCCGTGCAGTGCGCGAGTGAGCCCGCGTATGACAAGCGCATGGCGCTGGCGCGCGGTACGCTGTTTCCGGGGCTTGACCTGCCGTTTATGAACATGGTCAACAAACCCGGCGACCTCAGCACGCCGCTGTGCGAGCTGATGGCAATGGATTTTGTCATCCGGGAACTGAACCTGTATCTGGATACTCATCCGGACGACCGTGAGGCGTTCGAGACACTGCAAAAGTGCATTCGCCTGAGCGCCGAGGGGCGCAAGCGGTATGTGGAGCAGTATGGTCCCGTGTCCTTGCGGGATCTGGAAAGTTCGGACGTCTATGACTGGCTCAACGCGCCATGGCCATGGCAGCAGGAAGGGGAGGGGAAGTAAGCGATGTTTGTCTATGAAAAGAAACTGGAATACCCGATCCGGATCAAAAATTCCAATCCCGCGCTGGCAAAGTTCATCTGCTCGCAGTACGGCGGGCCGGACGGCGAGCTGGGTGCATCCCTGCGCTACCTCAGTCAGCGCTATGCCATGCCGTACCCGGAGCTGTCGGCCATACTCACCGACATCGGTACGGAAGCGGCGGAAGTGGCCCGGGGCGCGCAAATCTTTTGCAAATCGGACAAAAAAATTTAACATTCACTAAAATTTTTCGTCAAAAGCCAGAAATCCACCAAAAGGGTTGACAATGGCGGAATTCTGCATTACGATTACGACACAGAAAAAATAGAAGAATGCAGTACCTGATAGAGGTTGCGGATCTGATGAGTACCCCGTGATATACGCCGGCAAGCGGTCGCGGGAGAAAGGCTGCTCCGCCGAAGCTGTCTTGCGATTGCCGTCGCGGACTTGCTGGGACTGCGCTTAACAGGCGCAGGACTGTCACATACCTCGTATGTGGAGCACTATCAACGGTTTTCTTTGTATGCTTGCAAGAGAGCCTGCGATACCATTTCGGGTCGCAGGCTCTCTGTTTTTTCGAATCACTCTGACAGGAGATGTAGAAAATGCAAGCAAACATCAGAAGAATCGTATCCATCCTCTTGGCCGTCATGTTCTGCGTGGCGTGCTTCACCGGCTGCGGCAGCAGCAACAATGGCGGAAGCGACACGGCCTCTGTCGATGTCCGGAACGCCAAGACCATCGCCGACCTCAAGGGCGCGAAGATCGCGGCGCAGGCGGGCACGTTCCACGCCGACGCCCTGTCCCAGATCCCGGACGTCCAGTCGAGCACCTATCCGGAGTTCGCCGACCTGCTGACTGCCCTCAAGAGCGGCGCGATTGACGGCTACATCGCCGAGGAGCCGACGGCCCTTTCCGTCTGCGGCTCGAACGATGAACTGACTTACCTGCCGTTCAAGAACAACGACACCGGCTTCACCGCAACGGCGGCGGACGTCGGCATCGCCATCGGCCTGAAGAAGGGCAACGCCCTGCGCGACCAGATCAACACCGTTCTGGCCGAGATCACCGAGGAGCAGAGGTCCCAGCTCATGGAGCAGATCGTGACGCTCGCTTCCGGCGGCACGGTCACGGAGTTCGCCGTCCACTGTGATGCTCCGGCCACCACGACCGGCACCTTGAAGATCGGCATGGAGTGCGCTTACGAGCCGTACAACTGGACCGATACCGACGGCAGCTCCTTCGGTGCCGTGCCCATCAGCAGCGAGGGCCAGCAGGGCCTGTACGCCAACGGCTACGATGTCCAGATCGCGCAGTATGTCGCCAACCGTCTGGGCCTGAAGCTCGAGATCTACGCCATGGAGTGGGATTCCCTGATCCCCGCGGTCAACTCTGGCGCCATTGACGCGATCGTCGCCGGCATGAGCCCGACGGCCGAGCGTGCGCAGGAGGTCGACTTCACCGATACCTACTACGAATCCAACCTCGTGGTCATCATCCGCAAGTAAACAAACCGACGCAGGCGGCAGGCACTGTGCGCTCGCACGGCGCCTGCCGCTCGTCTTGACAGAAAAACGGAGTAACTATGAGCTTCTTAAACGATGTCCTGAACATCTTCATCAAGTATTACCCCCAGCTGCTGACCGGCGTCGGCAACACGGTGCTCATCGCGCTGACGAGTACGGTGGCCGGCCTTGCACTTGGTCTGCTGACCGGCGTCGTGCGCACGGCGCCGATGTCCAAGAACCCCATCCTGCGCGCGCTGCACAAGCTGCTCAATGCGATCATTGCAATCTATGTCGAGATCTTCCGCGGCACGCCGATGATGGTGCAGTCGATGGTCATTTACTGGGGCTATGCCTTTGCAACTGGCGGCGACACACTGCCGCTCATCCCGTCCGGCATCCTCATCGTGTCCATCAACACCGGCGCGTACATGGCTGAGATCGTCCGCGGCGGCATCATTTCCATCGACCGCGGCCAGTTTGAGGGCGCCATGTCCATCGGCATGACGCACGCGCAGACCATGTTCAAGGTCATCATCCCGCAGGTCATGCGCAATATCCTGCCGTCGGTCAGCAATGAGTTTGTCATCAATATCAAGGACACATCCGTGCTGAACGTCATCGGCGTGACAGAGCTGTACTATTTTGCCGGCATCATCAAGCGCCAGAATTTCCAGACGTTCCAGACGTATTTTGTCATCTGCATCCTGTATTTCATCCTCACGTTCACCATCACGCGCCTGCTGCGCTGGGTCGAGCGGAAGCTGGACGGCAACGAAAACTACACGATCTTCGGCTCGCAGACGGACGTCAATGCCGAGATCCATATCACGAAGGAGGGCTGAGCCGTGGCAGACAATGTGATCGAGCTGGTACATCTGCAAAAGCAGTTCGGCGACCATGCCGTCCTGCGCGACATCAACCTCAGCGTGAAAAAGGGCGAGGTCATGAGCATCATCGGCGCGTCCGGCTCCGGCAAGAGCACGATGCTGCGCTGCATCAATCTGCTCGAGACGCCGTCCTCCGGTCAGGTGCTCTACCACGGGCAGGACATCACGGCCAAGGACTTCAACCTCATCCAATACCGCACGAAGGTTGGCATGGTGTTCCAGAGCTTCAACCTGTTCAACAACATGTCCGCGCTCAATAACTGCATCGCCGGGCAGGTCTCGGCGCTCAAGCGCAGCCGTAAGGAGGCCGAGGAGACCGCCATGGAGTACCTGACGAAGGTCGGCATGGCGCCGTATATCAACGCACGGCCGTCCCAGCTCTCCGGCGGGCAGAAGCAGCGTGTGGCCATCGCCCGCGCGCTCGCCATGCAGCCGGAAGTGCTGCTGTTTGACGAGCCGACGAGCGCGCTCGATCCGCAGATGGTCGGTGAAGTGCTTGATGTTATGCGCCGGCTGGCCGAAGAGGGGCTGACGATGATCGTCGTAACGCATGAAATGGCCTTCGCGCGCGATGTCTCCAGCGACGTCGTGTATATGTCCGACGGCGTCATCTGCGAACAGGGTAAGCCGCATGAGCTTTTTGAAAACCCGCAGAACCCCAAGACGCGTGAGTTTCTGTCGCGCTTTCTTGCGCGCTGAATTTCCATGCAATACAAAGTCAAAACAGCGGCGCCTCCGTCAGTTCGGAGGCGCCGCTGTTTCTGCGCGCATAAAGCACCATGCACCCGGGAAATCACGCTGCTTGACTTCGACGTGCGCCCGGTCGTGAATGACCATGCGGTCGAGCAGCTGGGCATAGAACGCTGCGTCCTGTGCCGTGCCGTCGAGCAGAGCTGTCACTTCTGCCTGCAGCGGCCGTATCCGCTCCGGAGAAATCACTGCGTTCAGAGCTGCCGTCACATCGGCGGCAATGCCGGTGCGATCTAGCGGCAGCAGCGTCCAGACCTGCGCCAGGATGTGCACGGCATCCTCGTTTCGCAGGCTCTCCCCGGTGCAGCCGCGTGTGCGCCCGGCAGCGTCGGTGTGCGGGCGGCCGTACTTCGCAGCGGCGTAGCAGCGCCAGGACAGAGCTGCACTGCCGTCGCGCCGTGTCTTGCAGCGGGCAGCGCAGTTTGCGCCGCACACACCGCACCGGAGCTTGCCGGAAAGGGGATAGCGCCGGCTGTGCTTGGGCTGCCCGTCCTGTGATCGTGCGCGCGCTGCCAGGATATGCCCGGCAGCCTCAAACGTGGCGCGCGGAATGATCGGCGTATGGTGATCGCGCAGGACGACATAGGCTTCCTGCCCGCGGTTATATTTCTTCTCGTGCGTCAGATAGTCGGGGGTGTAAGTTTTTTTCTGCACCAGATCGCCGCAGTATTTTTCGTTGCGCAGGATGCGCAGGATCACGCTGCTCCGCCACGGCCCGCCACGCGCGGTCGGCACGCCGGCTTCATTGAGTTCGCGCGCGATGGTATGCGCGCCTTTGCCGTCATTCACAAACCTGCGGAAGATCTCCCGCACGATCTGTGTGCCCGGCTCGTTGACGATCAGCACCCCGCCGCGCACGTCATAGCCGAGCAGGTCGCGTCCGAACACAACGCCCTGTTCCATGCGCCGCTTTTGCCCCCATTTGACGCGCTCGGAGGTGCGGCGGCTCTCCTCCTGCGCGATGGAGGCCAGGATTGTCAGCCGCAGTTCGGCGTCCCCGTCGAGCGTATAGAGGTTGTCGTTTAGAAACAGCACGCCGACGCCAAGGCGCTTGAGCTCGCGCGTGTAATAGATGCTGTCGAGCGTGTTGCGTGCAAAGCGGGAGATCTCCTTTGTCACGATCAGGTCGAGCAGCCCCGCATGCGCGCAGACAATCATGCGCTGAAACGCCAGCCGCTTTTTCGTGCTGGTGCCGGAGAGCCCCTCGTCGGCAAAAATGCCTGCCAGCTCCCAGCCAGGCTGCCGAGCGATATATTCCCGAAAATAGCGCTGCTGGCTCTCGAAGGAGTTTGCCTGATCGTCCCGGTCAGTCGAGACGCGGCAGTAGGCAGCCACGCGCAGCGGTTTACCAGTGGAAATCATGGCGGCGGCTGGACGAGCAGGGCAGAGCAGCGGCGGTATTCCGTGTCCGTCAGCAGGCCACGCGCCCGCAGCGCCGCAAGTACCGCGTGCTCGATCTGCGGCCTGCAGGCAGCGGCCGCCTTCCGCAGCGTCGTTTCATCCGGATATTTGGTACAGATCCATGTTCGTGCTTGCATTGCGGCACCTCCCGCAAAAGTGTATGCGCGGCAGGAGGCGCGCGAGAACAGAAACGGAACATTTTCGCCGCACCGGCAGGGACGGAGGAACTGGGGCACCTCGAGATGGTCGGCACGATCGTCTATCAGCTCACGCGCAGCATGACACCGGAGCAGATCAAGCAATCCGGCTATGACACGTATTTCGTCGATCATACGGCGGGGGTGTTTCCGCAGTTTGCGTCCGGCACACCGTGGACGGCAGCGACGATCGGTGTGACGGGTGACGTGATCGCGGATCTGTCGGAGGATATGTCGGCCGAGCAGAAGGCCCGCAAGACCTATGACAACATCCTGCGCTTGTGCGATGACCCGGATGTGACAGACGTCATTCGCTTCCTGCGCGAGCGTGAGGTCGTGCACTACCAGCGCTTCGGCGAGGCGCTGCGCCTGGCGACAGAGAAGATGGATCAGAAGAATGTCTATATGACCAATCCCGCGTTCGACCGCACCTGATTCAGGCGCGTATCAGAAAGAGGGGCAGGGCCCGGTGTATTTGCCGGGCCCTGCCGCATTGCGCGCAAAAAACAGCAGACACCCGAAGGTGTCTGCTGCAGATTGATCAGATCAAATTACTTGATCACAGTCCAGCGCTCGGTGACCGGGTGCTTGATGTTCTGGAAGAAGTCGCCCTTAAGATCCTTCAGGGTGTTGAAGTTGACGTCCAGCGTGTAGTCGTGGCTGTTGGTCGCTTCCTGAACAGCGGCGTAATACCAAGCAGAGGTGTCCATGTTGTCGGGCCAGGTCTTCATCTGGTCAGCGACAGCGCCGAAGCTGGTGGTGCCATCGCCAGGCAGACGGCCGATCAGCTTGTTGACGATCGTGATGGCCTGCGCGCGGGTCAGCTCGTCCTTCGGTCCGAAGGTGTTGTCACCCTTGCCCTCGAGGATGCCCATGGCGTACAGCAGGCTGATGTACTTATCAGCGAAGTTGCCGTTGAGGTCCTTGAAGATATAGCCGGTGATGGGCTGGTTGACCTCGATCTTGAACAGCTGCGCGATCATAGTCGCAAACTGCTCGCGGGTGATCACGGCGTCCGGAGCAAATTTGCCGTCGCCGATGCCGACCATAACGCCGGCCTTGGTCATCATGGTGATGGCCTCATATGCCCAGTGATTCTTGCTGACATCGACGAAGGTCTTGCCGTTCTTCTTCGCGTTTTCTACCTTCGCTTCATCGGTCATGAGCGTGTAGATGATCTGAGCAGCCTGAGCACGGGTGAGCGTGTCGTTCGGGCCGACGTAGCCGTTGTCATAGCCGGCGATATACGCATCATGATCCGTGTCCTTCAGACCGATGCGGAATGCCGGGTAAACGGTCACGACATCAAGATCCGGCAGCTTGCCAACGGAGAGCTGCGGGGCGGACTTATACTGCATGCCGGTGGACGCCTGCGTCCAGGTAGCGGACAGGCTGTAAGCGTTGAGACGATCCTTCTTGGCGAAGACCGCGACACCATAGGTGGCGGCGGCAGTCGCAACGATCTCGTCCTTGTTCTGGTTGTAGAGAACGACCTGAGCACCGGTTGCAAGGGTGCCCCACGGGGTCTTCACGACGACCAGATAGTTGGGCAGCTTAGCAAAGGCATCGCCGATGATGCCAGCGGTTTCCGGAGAGATTTCCTCGGCAGAAGCAGGGACAGTCTCTTCCGCTGCGACATCTTCATCGGCTGCAAAAGCCATGACCGACAGCATGCTGAAAATCATGACCGCAGCGAGAAGCACGCAGAGCAGTTTGCGGGACTTTTTCATTGATTCCACTCCTTTGATAAATGTGCATAAGTGCTGTTGCGCCGGATGTCGGGTAACACATGCCGACCCACGTACACTTATGCGTTTAGTATACACTGCGCCCCCTGAAAAGTCAAGCTATGGAAACCGTGCGCGCAAAGCCCGCTGGCGCAAAGATTTGAGAAAACGGCGGTGATTTTCCACACATTTGCCCGAAAAAGTCCCGAAAATGGCCGCAAAAAAGATGAATCACGACTTGCTTGTTGTTTTTTAATAACTTGGTCAGTTAATAGTCGAGCGTCTATTAACGAATTTTTCGCGGGAAAAGAAAATGAAATTCCCTATTGACACACTGGGAAAAACGCGATATAATCCTATTAACCTATAGAGAACGTAGGCGATGAAAAATGCAAAACCGCATTTCCGGACGCCTGTGTATCTGCTGGCACTGTTGTACCGGTTGACGCGCAGAGAGCATACAACCAGCGAGACATGAAACATACGCACATACATATTAAAATTATGACACTTAAATGGAGGAACATCTCATGAGCAAGATTTATACATCCGCTGACCAGCTGATCGGAAAAACGCCCCTTCTGGAGCTGACGCATATTGAAAAAGAGCAGCAGCTCGAAGCCCGCATTCTGGCAAAGCTCGAGTACTTCAATCCGGCTGGTTCCGTGAAAGACCGCGTGGCTCTGGCCATGATCCAGGATGCGGAGCAGCGCGGTGCGCTCAAGTCGAACTCCGTGATCATTGAGCCCACGTCCGGCAACACCGGCATTGGCCTGGCGTCCGTCGCCGCGGCCAGAGGTTACCGCATCATTATTGTCATGCCGGAGACCATGAGCGTGGAGCGCCGACAGATCATGAAGGCCTATGGCGCGGAACTCGTCCTCACGGACGGCGCGCAGGGCATGAAGGGGGCCATCGCGAAGGCCAACGAGCTGGCCGCGCAGATCCCCGACAGCTTTGTCCCCGGCCAGTTTGTCAACCCGGCCAACCCGGCGATCCACCGCACGACGACCGGCCCGGAGATCTGGGAGGATACGGACGGCAATGTGGATATCTTTGTTGCGGGCGTCGGCACCGGCGGCACTGTGACGGGTGTCGGCGAGTACCTGAAGTCCCAGTGCCCGAAGGTCAAGGTCGTGGCCGTGGAGCCGGCGACCTCTCCGGTCCTGAGCGAGGGCCACGCCGGCCCGCATAAGATCCAGGGCATCGGCGCGGGCTTTGTGCCGGATGTGCTCAACACAAAGGTCTATGATGAAATCATCCCGGTCAGCAACGAGGACGCGTTTGCGACCGGCCGCCTGATCGGCCATAAGGAAGGCGTGCTGGTCGGTATTTCCTCCGGCGCTGCCGTCTGGGCGGCAATTGAGCTGGCCAAGCGCCCGGAGAACAAGGGTAAGACCATCGTCGCGCTCCTGCCGGATACCGGCGACCGCTATCTGTCGACGCCGCTGTTTGCAGACTGAGTGCAGACAGGCGTTCGTTCTTCTTTCACATGCAGCGGGAGACACCATTGGGTGTCTCCCGTTGTGCGTTCCGCGGCTGCGCATGGCCAGACAGCAGAACATATCGTCGGCCATCCGCGGCGGCTCGGTCTCGATCCGGTCGCACATGCGGATGTCGGCCGCATAGTCGCCCTGCAGGCACAGCATCGCTTCTTTTTCCGCCATCTTCAGATGGCCGCAGAAGAATTCGCGTCTTTTTTCCTCATTCCGGCAGACGTTGATGCCGGCGAGGAATGCGCTGATGACGCCGGCGTTGGCATATCAGCGCCGATGCGCGTCGCCAGCCTTGGCGGTCTCGGTTTTTTCAGGCCGGTCACGAGCTCGCCGCCGATTTCCGGGTGCTCCGTGAGCAGGTCACCGAAATGTCCGGCCGTGCACGCGTGATTTTTGGCGGTTCTTTTGCGCAGCAAAGACAAAAAGGGATGCAATTTTGCGCCGGATGCGCTATAATAAATGCAGTTATTCAGCAAGAGGGATCATTATGCGAATCGTTATCAAAGTCGGAACTTCCACACTGGCGCACGCGACCGGGCGGCTGAACATTCAGCGTATGGAGCGGCTGTGCAAAGTACTCAGTGATCTGAAAAATGCGGGTCATGAGATCATTCTCGTCTCGTCTGGCGCCATCGGTATGGGCGTCGGCAAGCTCAACCTGCCCGGGCGCCCGGCGGATATGCCTGGCAAGCAGGCGGCCGCCGCCGTCGGCCAGTGCGAGCTGATGTATTTTTATGATAAGCTCTTCGCGGAGTATAATCATATCGTGGCGCAGCTGCTGCTGACCGGCGAGGACATCCGCAGCGAGCAGCGCAGCCGCAATGTGCGCAATACGCTCTCGCGCCTGTTGGAGCTGGGAGCACTGCCGGTTATCAACGAAAATGACGCTGTGGCGACGGATGAGATCGGCGTGGACAACACCATCGGTGAGAACGACAGCCTCTCGGCCATCGTGGCCGCCGCCATCGGTGCGGATCTGCTGATCCTGCTCTCGGACATTGACGGCCTGTATGACAGCGATCCGCACAAGAATTCGGACGCGCATCTCATCGAGACGGTGCCGGTCATTGATGCGCATATTCTCTCACTCGCCGGGGATAAGGGCTCCGCGCTCGCCACCGGCGGCATGGTCACGAAGCTGCACGCTGCGCAGATCGCAACGGCGGCCGGCTGCGAGATGGTCATTGCCAACGGCGAAAAGCCTGAGGTCCTCTATGACATCGTGGACGGTAGACGCGCAGGCACCCGATTCCTGATACCACATTCCTGAGGAGGGACTACTATGACGACTATGGACATTCTCAAGCGGACGAAGTCCGCATGGCCCAGCATCTGCAACGCTGCTGCCGAGGACAAAAACCGCATCCTGTCCGCCATGGCCGACAGTCTGCAGGCGGAGTGCGATGCCATTCTGCGCTGCAATGCCGAGGACATGGACGCTGCACGCGGCCATATCTCGGACGTAATGCTCGACCGGCTCTATCTGGACCGGGGCCGCATCGACGCCATGGCCGACGGTATCCGTGCGACCGTGGCGCTGCCGGATCATACGGGGCGCATCCTCGCGCAGATCGACCACCCCAATGGCATGAAGATCTACAAAAAACAGGTGCCGCTCGGTCTGGTCGCGATCATCTATGAGAGCCGCCCGAACGTCACGTCCGATGCTGCGGCGCTCGCCATCAAGAGCGGCAACGTCTGCATGCTCCGCAGCGGCAAGGAGGCTTTCCACACGGCCAAGGCCATCGTGGCCGCGCTCAAGCAGGGCATCGCGTCCGTGGGCGGCGATCCGGACATCGTCAACATCGTCGAGGATACCAGCCACCAGAGCGCCACGGAGATCATGCAGGCCAAGGGCCTCGTCGACCTGCTCATCCCGCGCGGCGGGGCAGGGCTCATCCGTGCCTGCGTGCAGAATGCCACCGTGCCATGCATCGAGACCGGCACCGGCATCTGCCATGTCTACGTGGACGAATATGCCGATCTCGACAAGGCTGCGCGCATCATTGAAAACGCCAAGACCAGCCGCCCCTCGGTCTGCAATGCTGAGGAGGTCTGCCTTGTGCATCGGGCGGTCGCGGCTGAGTTTCTGCCCATGCTCAAGAAGGTGCTGGTCGACGACCGCGCGGCGAAGGGCCTCACGCCGGTCGAGCTGCGGCTCGATGCGGCAGCGGCACAGATTATCGACGGCACACCCGCATCCGACAAGGACTTTGACACGGAGTATCTGGACTATATCCTCGCCGTCGGCGTGGTCGACAGTCTGGACGCCGCTATCGCGCACGTGCTTGCACACTCGACGCACCATAGCGATGCCATCGTAACCGAGGACGCTGCGAGTGCCGAGCGCTTCATCAATGGCACGGACAGCGCGGCGACGTATGTCAATGTTTCTACTCGCTTTACCGACGGCGGCGAGTTCGGCCTCGGCTGCGAGATGGGCATCTCTACGCAGAAGCTCCACGCCCGCGGCCCCATGGGGCTCGACGAGCTGAGCACCTATAAATATATCATTCGCGGTGACGGTCAGATCCGTTGAGGAGGGAAGTGCCATGACGAAGTATGAAGCCGGTTTCATCGGCGCCGGAAATATGGGCGGCGCGCTGGCGTCCGCCGCGGCCCGGCAGGTCACGGGGGAGAAGGTAGCTGTTGCCTGCAGCAGCCCCGCGCACAGCGCGGCGGCGGCCGAGCGGCTGGGCTGTCAGGTGGCCGCGCCGGAGGAGATCCTGAGCGGCAGTAAATTCGTATTCCTCGGCGTCAAGCCGCAGATGATCGACGGCGTCGCGCAGTCGCTGGCGGCGCCCATCGCAGCGTCGGAGAGCACCTTTGTGTCCATGCTCGCCGGTGTGCAGCTCGAGCGGCTCACGCATCTGCTCGGCGCGGATAAGAAGATCATCCGCATCCTGCCGAACACCGCCTGTGCCGTGGGGCAGGGCGTGGTGCTCTATTGCGCCAATGGCAATGTCACGGATGCCGATCTCGCGGCGTTTTGTTCGCTCATGGCGGACGCGGGCATCGTCGACCCCATCCCCGAGACGCTCATCGACGCCGGCTGTGCCATCACCGGCTGCGGCCCCGCATTTGCGTATATGTTTATGGAGGCGCTGGCCGACGGCGGTGTCAAGTGCGGCCTGCCGCGCGCGAAAGCCATCCGCTATGCGGCGCAGATGCTTGCCGGCAGTGCGGAGATGGTGCTGCAGTCCGGCAAGCACCCGGAGCAGCTCAAGGACGATGTCTGCAGCCCTGGCGGCAGCACGATCGCCGGTGTGGACGCGCTCGAGCAGCGCGGTTTTCGCGGCAGCTGCATCGCGGCCGTGGACGCGGCGTTTGAAAAGACCCGTCAGCTCGGGTAATCACGGAAAATTGCCCGGCACATGGAAGTGCCGGGCAATTTTGCACCGTATATGCTGCGGATCATTTTATGATCATGCGATTGACGGCATTTTTTCGCTCTGGTATACTCTTGCTCAGAGAATTCCGAGGCGGGACGGTATCGGTTCCCGACCTTCGGCGAAAGGAGAAACATATGAAAAAGCGGATATTCAGCTTCCTTCTGGCTGTGCTCATGCTCGCTGCGCTGCTGCCGACGGCGGCGTTCGCGGACGAGAGCACGCGCAAGGCCGTCCCGGTCACGGGCGGTAATATTTATGTGGATATGGAAAAGGGCGAAGTCGTGGACTGCGATGATACTGTCACGGAGATGATCGTCCCGGAGCAGGTCGATGGTGTCACGATCCAGGCGATCAGCGACAGAGCGTTCCAAGAGCGCAAGAATCTGAAGCGTGTCACGCTTCCAGGCACACTGCAGTCTGTTGGATCCTACACATTTTATAAATGTACCAGACTCAAAGAGGTCACGATTGGTGACGGTGTTCCGTCGGTTGAAAACCATGCTTTTTCCGACTGCAGCAACTTGGAGCGCGTACGTTTGCCGAAAGATATGACGATGATCAGTCAATTTACTTTTTATCATTGCGAAAGATTGAAAGAGGTGAATATTCCGGAGAACGTGACATGGATTGGCAAGAGCGCGTTTTCTGGCTGTTCTTCGCTCAAGAGCATCACGTTTCCGGACAAACTGGAGACGATCGAGCCGTATGCTTTTTCGGACTGCACGTCGCTGCAGGCAATCGAGATCCCGGACAGTGTTACCAGTATCGGCAACGTTGCATTTGAAAACTGCAAAAATGCGCAGACATTGACATTGGGCAATTCGCTGACAGAGCTTGGCGCCGGGGCATTTTCCGGCTGTGAGAGCCTGACGCGCGTTGTCTATCCGGCCTCTCTGAAGTCGGTCGGCGGCATGAGCGGCTGTAAGAATCTTACCGAAGTCGTGATTCCGGATACGGTGACGGAGATCATGCAGGCGGCTTTCTCCGGCTGCACGCAGCTACAGGAACTCAAATTGCCCTCCAGCGTAAAAACGATTGGTAGTTATGCTTTTGATAGCTGCGGTATTCAGGAGCTGACGATTCCGGACGGCGTCGAAATATTGGAAAAAGCTGTTATGCAAAGCTGCGCGAATCTGCAGCGTGTCTCGCTTCCGGACAGCATAACGGAGATCGGTGATTTTGCATTTGCCGCATGCAACGCTCTGAAAACGATCAAGCTGCCGAGTAGCCTGAAAACAATTGGATACGGCGCGTTTATGCTCTCTGGCCTGACAGAGCTGACGATTCCGGACGGTGTTACGGCTCTGCCGGATGGTTTGTTTTACCGCTGTAAGAATCTTACGAGCGTAACGATCCCGGGTACTGTAAAGCAGATTAAAAGTAATGACTTTTTCGAGTGCACAGCGTTGACTTCTATCGTTATTCCGGAGGGAGTCGAATGGATTAGTCAGGACGCCTTTTTGAACTGTACCGCATTGGAGACGGTATGGCTTCCGCTTTCCCTGAAAGCGATTGAAGGGAGCGCGTTCTTTTTCTGCACGAATCTGAAGACAGTGGAATATGCCGGTTCTCAGGACGACTGGGATCAGGTTGCCTTTGATAAATTCAGGAATGAGTCGCTGGTGAATGCGCAGATGCATTTTGCCAACCTGCTCACGGCTGACAAGTTTTCGGACGTGCCCCACAACTGGGCCTATGACGGCATTAATTATTGCTACACGCACCGCCTCATGCGGGGCATTGACGGTGAACGGTTTGCGCCGAAGGCGACGACAACGCGCGCGCAGATTGTACAGATCCTCTATAATCTGCAGGGTGAGCCGGAAGTTTCAGGTCCTATGCCGTTTGATGATGTCTTCAACCACTGGGCGGAGAAGCCGATTCTCTGGGCCTATCAGACCGGCGTAGTTGCCGGCACGTCCGACACGACATTCGACCCGGATAAGCCGGTCACGCGCGAGCAGATTGCGGTCATCCTCATGGGCTATGTCGATCGGATTCTCAAGCTGGAGCATACCTGGGAACCGGCAGATTTGAGCGGCTATCCGGATGCAGGCAGTGTTTCTGGCTGGGCAAAGGACGCACTGGCCGATGCCGTGGCACTGGGTCTGATCTCCGGTGCAAGCAACGGCGGCCAGACCTATCTTGACCCGCAGGGCAGCGCGACGCGCGAACAGGTCGCGACGATTCTGATGGAGTTTTGCAAAAACGTTATGAACAAGCAGTGATATGCTTCCCCATGCAAACCGGGCAGAGCCGCAAAAGCGGTTCTGCCCGGTTTGTCTGCTGTGTGCGGTCAACTATTTGCCGCGCCTGCGATGTAGCACTCCTCGGCTTCCTGCTGCGCATGGATCAGCAGCAGCCTTGCCTCCTCATAGTCGTGGGTGTTGATGTGTTCCACGGCGTCGCTCAGGGTGTTGAAGAGGGTGAAGTACAGTTTCTTGAAGTCCATGGCGATCTCCTTTTTGTTCAGCGTATTTGCAGTTTCCGGCGCGTCTTCCGGTCGCTGCGATGCGCAGTTTAACACAGAATGGAGTAGAAACGTGTCGAATGCTGTAGGTGCCGAAAAAACTTCATAAAATTCAAATTTTTTGTCAGGTATGGAACAATCTTTGCGCTAAGCGATGAAAAATTAAGATCCTGCGCTCCATCAGAGAGCGCAGGATCTTTTATCATCAAAATCTTATAGCAGTTTGATCAGGATTGTGACGGCGCCCAGCAGAATCAGCACGATGCCGACAATTCGATTCAGGCGCCGGATCTCACAACGGTTGGCAAATTTTGCGGAGACGACCGCGCCAAGGAGGCACGAGGCAACGACGATCGCCATGGGCAGCGGAAAGAGCTGCGCACCCAGCGAGACATGGCTGACGGCGCCGGTCAGCGCGACGAGCGACATGATCATCGTGCTGGTGCCGACGGCGACTTTCAGATTATACCCAAGCACCAGCGTAAAAACCGTCAGCATCAGGATGCCGCCGCCGCTGCCGGTAAAGCCGCAGACCCAGCCGATGCCGCAGCCAAGCACCATGGCGAGGATGGTCTTGCCGGTGGATGGGCCGGATGCAGCTCCGGCGCCGTGCCCGCCGGTGATCGGCTTGAGCAGAAACTTGAAGCCGAGAAAGACCGTCGTGAGCATGGAGATGTAGCCAAGGCCGTCCGGCGACTGCTGGCTGAAGAGATAGCCGCAGTAGCTGCCGATGATCGTGCCGAGAAAAGCCGTGACCGTGACGAGACTGCCGCGCTTGAGATCGATGTTTTTGTTTCTATAGTATGTGTATGCCGAGAGCAGGCTCGCCAGTACGTCGGACGCCAGCGCCACGGTCACGGCGTCATAGCTGGCCCAACCGCAGAGGCTGACGAGCACGGGCGTGATGACCACGGCGGCGGACAGACCGGCCAGACCGGTCACAATGCCGGCGCCCAGTCCGGCCAAAATATAAAGGATGCATTGCGCGATGTTCATGGAATCACCTGATGTCGCTTTTTCGTTTCTGAGCCACTTATTATAGGCGCTGCATGAAAATCGTCAAGTCCCTGCGCGCGAAGTTTACAAACTGTATAGAATTGTGAGGGAGGGGAGAAACGAAAAAATCCGCCGAAGCATTTTGCTTCAGCGGATTTTGGTCCGAGTGAGAAGATTCGAACTTCCGGCCTCTTGAACCCCATTCAAGCACGCTACCAACTGCGCTACACCCGGATATCATATTTGCTCAAATAATATAGCATACAGAATACGAAAATGCAAGGGGGAAAATGCGATTTCTGCTCAGAAAGTTTTTCGTTACACTTTTTCTCGCATGTATCAAAAATTCAAATAAATTGATTTTGGAATTGCAATTATTTTTTTAAATAGAATAATTGAAACTTTTTGGCTGATTTGTTAACGTGTTCTTAACACCTGTATGGAATGATAGAGTCCCATGCATGCGCGGGCATGCAAGACCAACGTGGCGAAATGGAAACAAAACAAAGGAGGAAACATCATGACAGGTAAAAAACTGCAGCGGGTGCTGGCGTGCCTGCTGGCGGTCCTGCTTCTGTCGCAGGTCGGGGCGTTCTCGCCGGCCGTGTTCGCGGCGGATAGCAGCGGCTACACACTGCATGACGGTACGGCCATCATCAAGTCCACGATGACGACCGATGAAGTGAACCATGCGCTGACGCGCGCGCTGGTCAAGGATTTTGACCAGAAGAGCGAGGCGGATCAGAACGCGCTTCTCGACAGCCTTCAGTGGGAGTATTACACGAATGCCGTGAGAAAAGACATTGGAATCGAATCGAAAAGCAAAGAGATGTACTGGGATTCCATTGGCGGTGGCAGAACTGTTAAAGAAGGTAAGTATGTTAAAACTACGTATACTTGCCCCGCGCTGAAGGACAACAGCGATGGTACCTATCAGGTGCGTGTTGTCGGCACGGCAGCGGAAGTGACGCTGACGAAGGCGGAGAAGCTCTCTTCGTCCATCACGCTCAAGCAGGGCGCTACCATCGCGCTGCCGTATAAAGAAGATGGCACGCTGGATTTTGACGCGCTGCGCGAGCGCATCTTCGACCAGGTCGTGGAGAGCACCACGCCCGAACTGACGGTCAAAGACGTGACCATTAAGTATTTTGCTTCGCTGACGACTGGCTCTATGACTGATAAAGATAAGAAATGGGTATCTCTTGAGGGCGAGAGCAAGATTGTTGCCGGTAAAGAGCTGGGCTATCCCGCCATTTCTGCGGGGAAGCAGAAAATTCAGATCTCCTATGCTGAAAATAATACGTATTTCGGCACTACCTCTCAGGAAGTCATGGTGACCTTCACCGAGCGCGCGGATTCCCACATCGTTCTCAAGTCCGGCCAGAAGGTCGCGCTGCCGTATACGGACGCCACGACCGTCGATTTCAACGTGCTGCGTGCAGCCATTCTCCAGCAGATCGTGGACGAGGGGACTACCCCGTCTCTGACGGCAGAGAATACGGAGATCAAGTACTATGCCACTGCGACGACCGGCGCTGCCGTCGGCTTCGGCAAGAACTGGGCTCCTCTGGAGGGCGGCAAGGTCGACGGCCTGAACTACCCCGCCATTTCTGCGGGTGACCAGCAGATCCAGATTAGCTTCAAGGGTGACGACACTTATAAGGCATCTTCTGCCACAACGACTGTGACCTTCACCGAGCGTCCGAGCGTGCAGGTGACGCAGAAAGAGAATCCAACCTTCAAACTCGCCTTTAACGACGACGGAACGGCAATCTATGACAGCATTCAGCAGCAGGTCTTTGATGCCGTCATCGCGAGCATCGATCCGGCGCTGACGGCGAATGATGTGACCATCGAGTATTATGCAACCGCAACGAGTGGTTCTGTCGGCGATGCAGGCAAGGCATGGGCCCCGCTGAAAGGCGGCAAGATTGGTATTCTGACTTATCCCGCTATTTCCGAGGGCACGCAGAAAGTGCGTATCTCCTATCCCGGCAGCAGAGACTATGCCCCATTCACGATTGAGGCGGATGTCGCTGTCACCGGCCGCGCGGACGCTCCGTTCCAGCTCAAGCAGGGCGTGACCGAAGTTGCGATGGTCTATAAAAAGGATCAGAGCATCAACTACGAGGCGACCGCGCAGGCGCTGCGCGATGCGCTGCTCGAGAGCACGGATTCGAATATCTCTATCGACGACGTGACGGTGCAGTACAACGCCGGTATAGATGTTATCAAAAATTATCAGCCCTTGAATTATAGCCCGACGGGCAGCGACATTATTGACCAGTTTGTTAAATTTGGCCTCGGATCACAGACCATCCACTTCGTGTGGAACGGTAATGCCGCCTACAAGCCGCTCAAGCTGGATGACGTCACGGTTAAAATGTCCGATAATCGTATTAAGAGCAGAATCGTGCTCAAGGATGGCGTTTCCATCACTTATCACATGGATCCGGCCGTCATGGAGCAGGAAATTTTTGAAAATCTCATCGACTGGGACGCCTCCACGCTGCCCGAAAAGAGCACGCTGAGTGCGGCTGACTTCACGTTCGAGTACTATGGTGAAAATGTGCTCGGCGAGGAAGACGGCGGCATCAGCGGCGGTGTTCCGGACTGGGCACCGGTTGCCGGTGGCACGGTGAAGCTGCTGACCTACCCCCAGATGGGCGCCGGCGAGAACCAAAAGGTCCGCGTGAGCTACAGCGGCAATGACGAGTATCGTCCCTGCAAGAACGTGGAGGGCACCCTCACGGTCAACAAGGCGAAAGTCTCCGTTAAGGTGCACTCGACGAGCATCTACGCCGACGAGGCCAAAGATAAGCTGGGTGAGGGCTTTGTCACCACCGACCCGGCTGACAAGTTCGACATCTACACCATCTATGGCGGCATGACCAGCGACGTGACCACCAGTGTGTTCGTGCAGCTGCCCGAGCGCATGACAAATGGCACGATCATCATGCTCATTGACAAGACGCTCAAAGACCTCGACAAGAAGACGCTCACGGAGATGATGCAGCAGGGCACGACGGTCGGCGAGCTGCGCAAGCTCTTGAGTGACATCGTCGGCAAGGGCGACAAGCTGCCGCAGCCTGTGAAGGATTTATTCAAGAAGGTCGGCATTGATATTGACACGCTCGTCAAGCTCAACGAGGCGCTCAACAAGTTCCCCGGCCTGCTTGACAATGTCCGCGTGGCCTTCGGCACGCCGGATCAGGCGGGCATCTACACCGTTTACGCGATCACGAACAACAAGAACTACGAGACCGGCTTCGGTATGGGTGCGCTCGTTGTGAAAAAGCACTACTCCGGCGTGAAGCTGCAGTGGAACCAGACTATTCCCAACGGCAAGCTGACCGCTGAGGAAGCGAAGAATTTTGACTTCGGCGTGACGCTGATGTATGACGGTAAGCCTGCTGAAAAGCAGACGAATGTGCACTACCTGTATTCCGGCTTCACCAGCAAGTGGAAGCCGTATTCCAGCACCACGACGCCTCCGACCGAGCCCGGCCGCTATGTTGTGACGGTCGTGACTCTGGGCGGCAACTATCAGGCAGCGCCCATCACGCGCGCTTTCCAGATCACAAAGTAATTTTCCCGCGTGTGTCTCCCGGGTGATTTCTGCCCGGGAGACATTTTCACGCCCGGGAAAACCGGCCGCGGCGGAAAAATGAAAAACGCCGAAAATTTTTTCAAAAATTACTTGACACCGGTCGATTCGTCTGGTATATTAAACAAGCGCTGAGGCGACGAGGCCGAGTAGTTCAGTCGGTTAGAACGCTAGCCTGTCACGCTAGAGGTCGAGGGTTCAAGTCCCTTCTCGGTCGCCACCCGCGGGGCGAAAGCTCCGCGGGCTTTGTATGCTGCTATAGCTCAGTCGGTAGAGCGCATCCTTGGTAAGGATGAGGTCCCCGGTCCGAATCCGGGTAGCAGCTCCAGTGAAAAGCCTTGATTTTCAAGGCTTTTTTCTTTTTCTCAAAAATCTGAATCCCGTTCCGAAAAGCCATTTAGCTACTATTTGGCTACTGGAGCGGGTTTTTTTGTTTTTAGGCTTCTTTTGCAAGGAGGTTTTCCAGCGCATCGGCTGCTTTTCGGTCGCTCTCCTGCAAGGCATGAGCATATATGTTCATCGTGGTAGAAGTCTGCGCGTGGCCGAGTCTGCTTGATACCGTTTTTATGTCCTGCCGGGAAGCAATCAGTAAAGTAGCTGACGTGTGTCTGAGGCCGTGAAACGGAATCAGGGGGAGCTGCTGCTCTGGCGTTTTGCCGTTGTTATATCGCCGGATGGCATCCTGAAACGCTTCATAAGGAGTGGAGTAGTTCATCATTTTCCCGTTGTCCTGAATGAAAATCCAGTCTTCGCCCTGCCAGTCCTGTCCGAATTGAAAACGCTGCTCCAGCTCTGAGCGTTGCAAAGCCTTGAGCCGTGCCGCAAGAAATTGCGGGAAAGAAACCGTGCGATAGGAGGATTTTGTTTTCGGAGTTTTGCATACCTGCTTTCCGTCCACGACAGTAACGGCCTTTGACACCTGCACGACATTGCGCTGGAAATCAATGTCTGACCACTTGAGCGCCAGCAGTTCTCCTTTCCGTAGCCCAGTATAGATCGCCAGATTGAACAGCAGCTTTATTTGCTCCTGTAGGTTCTTCGTAATCTCATAATCGCCGACTGTATAGGCTTTTCCGGTGTCATCAATCCTTGTATGACCACCCACGCGCACGGTATAGGGCTGCTCAATGTACTGGAGAAAAGTCGCCGCCTGTTCCGGCGTGAAGAATTTCAGCTTATCGGCGGTGCTTTCGGCCTGTATTCTGACCTTGTCACAGGGATTCCGGTCGATGATCTCCCATTCCGTAGCCGTGCGCAGGATGGAGGAAAGCACATTGCGCGTTTTGGTTATGCTGCCCTTGCTGTAGCCTCCGGCCTTGCCGTCCTTGCGTGCGCCGTCCTTCGTCAGGGAGAGGAAAAAGGCGTTTACCGTGTGGGGCTTGATCTCCGACAGCTTGTAATGACCGATTGCAGGAAGAATTTTGTCCTCCAGTTCTTCACGATACTTTTTGACCGTTCCCGGCTGTAGCTTCGGCTTCGCATATTCTTCAATCCACCTGTCAGCAAATACTTGCAGGGTGACTTTTCGCCCATCCATAGCCGCGCCGCTCTTTACCCGTGATTCAAATTCGTGGGCAAAGTCCTGCGCGGCTTTTTCCATCTTTTTAGGCGTCAGACCTGCATCCGGCTTGAACGTGGCCGTTTCGATGATCTTCTTGCCCTTAATGTCGTAGCCGCAGGAAACCGTGATCTTGTAGCTGACGCCGTTCTTTCCTTCGATTTTCTTAATGCTGGCCATTGTCAGAACCTCCACTAATCATTTTTCGTAATGTTCGCAACTCACTGATGATTTGAAGTAAAAAGACATCAGCCAAATTCTTTTTGTTGATTGTGGTGTTATTTCCCACTTCGATTTCTACATCGTTTGCTTTGTAGAAAAGATGGTCGTATATTAGCCTGATAATAATACCTCCATCATAAGTTATGATTTTATCTATTGCTGAGCATCTGTACAGCTTTTGCTCTTTCAAAAAATTGACAGCCTGTTCGCTTAGTCCGGTTTCCTCTTGAATATCTGTTGCGGTTCTTGTTTTGCAGTCATAGTCACAGAGCAAATAGCCGATTTCGCAGCCGAACAAGTCGCACATACACAGCAGTTTGGAAAGGGGCGGCAGAGCGACGCCGTTTTCCCATTGGGCTATCGTTTGCCGAGAACCAATGTCTATTTTTTCTGCAAGACCATCCTGTGTCAGGTCGAGCTTTTTCCGCTCTGTCCGTATCCGTTCGCCGATTTCTTGGCTGCGCCTTTCGTATGTCTCATATGAAATGTTATACAAAATTAACACAACTCCGTTTCGTTAAAAATAAATGTCTAAATATGCGTCTTCCAATTAACATTTTATAGCGGTACAATACGGTTGTCAATAGGAAAACGCAAAACAGTTCAGAATGAACGGAGGAAAGAAACATGAACGGAGAAACCAAAATCCCCAAAATGATGACCGTGCGACAGGTGGCAAAAACGGGCATGATCTCAGAATATGCCTTGCGTCAGCTGATAAAGCAAGGGAAGATTCCCTGCATCGCCCTTGAGCACAAGGTGCTCATCAATTTTGACGCATTCGTCGAACAGCTCCAGCAGCTGAAAGGGGCGCTCTGACAATGGAAATTCAGCAGGTGAATGAGCAGGTTTTCCCGCAGCTGTACCGGGTGACGCTGTATGCTGAGATTCTCTCTCTGCTTGGCGCAGGCCGGGACGGTGGGACGCAAGTCCGCGAGATTTGCAGGGTAACGGGAAAAGGGAACAGAGCCGTCCGCAAGGCAATTGAGGAAATCCGCAGATTGGGCGTTGTCATCTGCACCGACTGTCTGCACGGATACTATTACCCCGACACGCTGGACGAGCTACGGCGCTACATCCGGCAGGAGGAGCGGCGAGGATCCAGCACTTTCCAGACACTGGACTCAGCGCGGAAGCTGCTGCAAGAGCAGGAGGAGCAAGGGTGAGCGAATCAAAAAAATACTACTGGCTACGACTGAAAGAGGGGTTTTTCGACAGTAAGCATATTAAGTTCCTTCGTTCTCAGGAAAACGGAGATAGAATGTGCATCGTGTATTTGCAGTTACAGCTGAAGAGCCTCCGCAGCGTCGGCGTGATTCATTATGACAAACTCCTCCCGTCATGCACAGAAGAAATCGCCTTTGACTTGGGCGAGCCGGTGGAGATCGTCAACAGGACGGTGGCAACACTGGAGAAGCTCAACCTTGTAGAACGGCTTGATGACGGATCGCTGTATCTGTCAGCCGTCAAGGACGTTGTCGGAAATGAAACAGCAGCAGCCGGACGCATGAGAAACAAGCGCAATCGGGACAGCGCCAACAACACAGGCGAGAATCCATTTGCTGAGTATGCGTAACTTTGTTACGCTTTTGCGAACATTGTTACACAGAGATAGAGATATAGACAGATAAGAAAAAAGCAAATTCTCTCCGCTTCTTTCTCTTTTCGCAAAATCATCCGGCCACAGGCCGAGAAGAACAAACAGGAGGACAACACAATGAAAGCAATCATGAACAAGGAAATCGTAGAGGTCAACATCAAGGCACAGCTGGAACAGCTCATCGGCGAATACCACGCATCACAGCAGAGCCTTGCGGACGGCGTCCGGGCGCTGAATCAGAAGTACAAGGAGGACGTGCAGGCAAACACCTACACGCCGGAACATCTCCGCGAGGTCTACGAGGAAAACAAGGCCGCTCTGCTGGCCGCAGCTGCTGAGAAAGCAAAGGTGCTGAATGCTTCGGCGCGTGGTGCTGTTGAGCATCTGAGCGGCAATGCTGTTCCCGCGCTCAGTACATCCGAGAAGCCCGCTGACTACGCCGTGAGAATCAGCAACGCCTTGCAGTTCATCCAGCTGGAGGGCGCGGCTATCAGCGACGAGACCGCCGCGCAGATTCTCCGGGACTTCACCGGCGATATGGAAATCATGCAGCGGTTCCGCTCCGTGCTGGAAAAGCAGATCGCGCCCAGTGACCGGCAGATCGCTGACCAGTACGGCAACACGACTTTCCCGCAGACCTTCGGCCAGCTTTTCAAATACGAGAAGTTCCGCGACGCTCTGGCAGAGCTTCAGGAAATGGCCGATACGCTCTTTATCCGCAAGCTGTCCCAGACAGAGACCGAATACCTGCACGGTGCTACGCTCTCCGTGCCGACTGACGGCTATATGCAGCTTGTAACCGAGCGAAACATCATCGAACAGGCCGAGACGGTCGAAAACATGATCTCCGAGCTGTTCGCAACCACCGAATAAACCGGGCGTCAGGCAGTTGTAGGCGCTGCTTTTCGTCAAGTTTATAGTGCTACAGGCGTTCGTGGCGTTCGGACTGTAGCGCAGCCTCCTGAGCCGGAGTAGCCAACGGTTCAGGAGGTGCTTTATATCTCAGGCAGGGAGGTGAAAACATGAACAAGAATCTGATTCCGATGAACGAGCGAACAAAGGAAGAGCAAAGAGAAATCGCCCGAAAGGGCGGCAGGGAAAGCGGAAAAGTTCGGCGGCGCAAGCGCACCATGAAAGACGCTGCACAGCTCATCTTGCAGTTACCTGTTGGCGCAGAACAGGCGGCGCTTTTGCAGAAATACGGCATTGCAGAAAGTGACTGTACAAACCTTATGTTGCTTATCGTGAAAACCGTTCAAATGGCTGCTGACGGCAATCTGAAAGCGGCGGAGTTCATCCGCGACACATTGGGCGAGAATCCGCAGTATAAGATTTACGAGAAGCGGCTGGAATACCTGATCGCCGATAAGGAAGCAGCGCACACGCTGGCCGACGAGTGGGTGGCCTCTATCCCGGAATGGACAGAGTAGCCAGAAAAGCCCCTCAGAGGCCGCAGGAGGCGTGGGAGACACCGGCAGGGAAAAGATAGCGGCAAAGCATCAATGAACGGTTCAGGCGGCTGTAACGGGCTGGAAATAGGAAGAGCGGGGGCTTGTGCCTCCGCTCTTCTGACGTTCTCCGTTATTCTGCCTCTGCCGTCCGCATTCGGTCGTATTCGTCCACCAGCTCCACAAGCATCATGGAAATGGTGTTCGCATCCTCTGACAGTGCCTCATCTGCATCTGCAAAGATCATGTCGAGGGCGTGAGTCAGTGCTCTGATTCTGAGAAATACCGCTGTCTTGTCCATGTGAAAAATCCTCCTATTCGTTTTCTGAAATTGCCTCCAGCTCTGTCAACGCTTGCTTGTGGTGGCGGAATACCCGCTGCTTGTAGTTGTCATATTTTTCATTGAAATCCGGCTTTCCTCCGTATGCAATGAAAAGCACATCTTCCCATTCCTCCGAATCGAGATAACGCAGCCGTAGCACAAGCCGCCTATCGGCGTTCGGCAATCGCCGAATAAGGGCTTCAAGGGCTTTCTGCTCTGCGTCCCGCTCCGCTATGAGAGAATCTATCTCGCTTCGCAGATCGGCGATTCTGGCGACGGTATCGGCTATTCTGTCATGCTGGAAGCTGGAGCCTTTAGGCATCCCTGATAGGTTCGGAGTGGATGGAGAACCGGCCTTTGCCTCCATCTGCTCCAGTCGTTCAATTTGCAGGTCAATTTCCCGGTTCAGGTCTCTGTATGCCTTGAAACGTGCGGTCATGTCCATGATGAAAAACTCCTCTCTCTGAACGCCTGCAAGCGCATTATAGCATTCAGAGTTGTGTTTGTGTGGATTCTTGCGCAAATGAGAACGCGCGGTTAAAAATTGCGAAAATCTTACTGAACGGTAAGTGAAAATAGCTGCATTCTGTGACTGTCCGCAGATTGTCCACGGACAGTCCGTGGACAATCCGCAGGACATGAAGCGGACTTATTCAGGCAGTAGCGCATAGCTACTTTTTAGCTACCAACAATTCAAAACGGCTCAAAACAGTAGCTAATTTTTCAAAAGCCGCAATCAGAAAAGCCTTGCAATTCCTTGCTTTTCAAGCCATTTCGCAACGGCTCATCATGGCAAAAATACCATTGGTAAGGATGAGGTCCCCGGTCCGAATCCGGGTAGCAGCTCCAAAAAACCTGTAACCACAACGGTTACAGGTTTTTTGTTATTCTGTTTTCTCCAAATAGGCCAGCGCCTGCAGATAGATGTCCTTTTTCGCGGGCGCAGCGCCGTCGATCCGCCGAGTGTCGAGGTTGTGCCGCAGGTCGGCACACTTGACCCTGCGTGCGATCGGATTTTTCGCCAGCGCCTGCACGTAGTCCATATAGGGCACGCCCTCGGCGTGCGTCAGCAGCCGGAGTGCATCGAGCACGGATGCGGGAAAACCGGCGCGCTCCAGATCCGCGAAGGAATACACATCCCCGTGATCCTCAATCACGTCGTGCAGCAGCGCAGCGCACGTCGATGCTTCGTCGTCCATCTGCGTGGCGAGATAAAACGGGTGGAACACGTAAGGGTAGCCGCCCTTGTCGAGATCGTCCTTTTGCGCCTGAAACAGGATGGTGCACGCTGTTTTTACGAGCTGCGAGTAGTACATATGCCAAGCCTCCGTATGACGAATATCGGCGGTGCACGTCATATATCTATTATAGCAGGTGCGTACCCGCTGCGCAACGGCACTTTGCAGCATACAGCAAGACCCCGCCGTTCGGTGGGGTCTTGCAATTGCGAGTGAGTCTGTAAGCCGGGTTCTGTAATCGACAGCCATCTATCTAGACGCACCGTTGCCGGTGCGTTCCAGCCACCTCCATGGGACGGCCGGGCCAGCCGTATGTCCCTCCGCGGTGTTGCTCCGGATAGAGTTTACAGCGCCGCACTGTCTCCAGCCGGCGAGTGAGCTCTTACCTCACTTTTCCACCCTTACCCGATCACTCGGGCGGTATCTTTCTGTTGCACTTGTCCGAGGGTCGCCCCTGGCGGGTGTTACCCGTTATCCTTGCCCTGCGGAGCCCGGACTTTCCTCACGCACAGCCTTTCGGCTCATGCCCGCGGCTGTCCGGCTCACTCGCCCGACTATTTTACACATCCTGCCGCAGTACGTCAAGCGCTGCGGCGATTTATTTTCTTGTAATCGCGTCAAATGGGCGGTATAATCGCTTATAAGATTCTTTTTCTTCAAAAGGAGTGTCAGCATGACCTTTTCGGATTATATCGACTACCTACATGGCAAGCGCATCGGCGTCATCGGCTTCGGCGTGAGCAATCAGCCGCTCGTGCGCGTGCTGCTGCGCAGCGGCTGCGACGTGACGGTGTGCGACCGGCGCGAGCGCGCGCAGCTCAGCACAGCAGGGGACGAGGCCGCGGCGCAGGGCGCGAAGTTTGCCCTTGGCGCGGACTATCTCGAGCATCTGGACTTTGATGTTATCTTCCGCACGCCGGGCGTGCTGCCGATCGTACCGCAGCTGCGCGCGGCTGCGCAAAACGGCGCGATCCTCACCTCCGAGATGGAGGCATTCTGCAACCTCTGTCCGTGCCGTATCCTTGCCATCACTGGCAGCGACGGCAAAACCACGACCTCGACCATCACGGCTGAGCTCCTGCGCGCGCAGGGGCACACCGTGCACCTCGGCGGCAACATCGGCACGCCGCTCTTTGATCGTATCCCGGACATCCGGCCGGAGGATTTTGCCGTGCTCGAGCTCAGCAGCTTCCAGCTGCACAGCATGCACTGCGCGCCCGATGTGGCCATCATCACGAACATTTCGCCGAACCATCTGGATGTGCATCCGGATTTTGAGGACTATGTGTCAGCCAAGTGCAGCATTTACCGTGGTCAGCGGCCGGACGGCGTACTTGTGCTCAACGCGAAGGATGCCCACACCCCGCGTTTTGCAGCCGAGGCGCCGGGGCACGTGCGCTATTTCAGCAGCATCGGCCCGGTGAAAAACGGTGTCTATTGCGCAGACGACGTCATTTACCGCGCGCATGACGGCGTGGCGGAGAAGATCCTGAATGCTGACGAGATTCGCATCCCAGGTGCGCACAACGTGGAAAACTATATGGCGGCCTTTGCCGCGACCGACGGCCTGGTCGGAAACGCGGCGTGCATTCAGGTCGCGCACACCTTCTCCGGTGTGCCGCACCGCATGGAGCGCATCCGCGAGCTCAACGGCATCACGTTCATCAACGATTCCATCGCCTCGAGCCCCTCGCGCACGATCGCGGGTCTGCATGCGCTGCCGAAGCCGCCGGTCATCATTCTCGGCGGGCACGACAAGCACATCCCGTTTGACACGCTCGGCGACGAGGTCTGCCTGCATGCAAAGGCGGCGGTCGTTGTTGGTGAGACGGCACAGCGCATTGCTTCCGCCATCCGCGCATCGAATTTCTATGACCCGGGAAAGCTGCCGCTCGTCGAGGCACCGGACTTCCGCGCGGCGGTCGAGACGGCCTACGGCCTTGCGCAGCCGGGCGATATCGTGACGCTGTCGCCTGCCTGCTCGTCGTTTGATCTCTTCAAAAACTTTGAAGAGCGCGGCAATACCTTCTGCGCCATTGTAGAATCTCTGCACTAAGTGCATGAATCGCTCTGCCGCTGCATAGCATGGCAGGGGGGATCTGCTATGATTTGTGCGTCTCGCCGCTGGAGACCCGCTGCCCGCCGGCGCCCGCCGCGGCTGAACCGGAGACTTGCGGTGCTGCTGTTGGTGCTCATTCTGCTGGGTGGTGCGGCGTATTTTACAGTGTCCGTACTGCACCTGATCACACAGCTGGCCGTCAATTCTGCCTGCGATCTTATGCAGTTGAAGATCAATGCTGCCGTCACGGCGGCGACGGCGCAGGTACAGGGCGACTATTATACCTACCGCACGGATGCGGATGGGACAATCACAGCCGTGAGCATTGATACCGAGCACGTGGGGCAGGTGTCCTCGCTCGTGCTTGAGCATATGATGGACGGCGACGACGGGCAGGTCGAGCTGGATATTCCGCTTGAGACGCTCTTCGGCGTGAATTTTCTGCCCGGGCTGAAACTGCCGCTGCCGGTGCGCATCCTCGTGCTGACGACATCGGATGTGAGCTACCATAATGAACTCATGTCGGCCGCAATCAACCAGAGCAAATATCAACTGTATCTGAATGTGAAGATGGATCTCGACATTCTGGTGCCCTGGGAGCACCAGGCCGAGACCGTGGGCACGAATGTCCTGCTGGCCGAGACGGTCATCGTCGGCAAGGTGCCCCAGACGTATGTGGAAGTGGAGTAAAAAACATGGATGTACGCGAAGAGATTCTGACGCTGCGCCGTCAGCTGGAGCATGCAAATTTTCTCTATTATGTGAAGGACGCGCCCGAGATCAGCGACTTTGAATATGACGCGCTCATGCGCAGGCTCGAGGAGCTTGAGGCAGCGCATCCGGAGTATGCCTCGCCCGATTCGCCGACACAGCACGTCGGCGGCTACGCGCTCAACACCTTCGCGCAGGTGCACCATCAGGTGCCGCTCGAGAGTCTGCAGGACGTGTTTTCATTCGACGAGCTGCGCGCGTTCGGCGCGCGCATGGATGGGTCGCTCACGCAGGCGCATGATTATTCGGTCGAGCCGAAGATCGACGGCCTGTCCATGTCGCTCGAGTATGAAAACGGCGTGTTCGTCCGCGGTGCCACGCGCGGCGACGGCATCACCGGCGAGGACGTGACGGAAAACCTCCGTACCCTGCGCAATCTGCCGCTCAAGCTCGACAGCGCGCCCGCAAAGCTCATCGTGCGCGGCGAGGTCTATATGTCGCATGAAGTATTCGCGGCGCTCAACGCCGAGCGTGAGCTGCTCGAGCAGCCGCTGCTGGCCAATCCCCGCAACGCGGCAGCGGGCTCCGTGCGCCAGCAGGACCCGAAGGTCGCGGCGGCACGCAAGCTGGATATTATCATCTTCAACCTCCAGTTTGACAGTGACCGCACGTTTGCCACGCATACGGAAACGTTGGACTATCTGGCATCTCTCGGCTTCCCGGTCGTGCCGTACCGGCGCTGTGAAACGCTCGATGCCTGCTGCGCGCGCATCGACTGGATCGGCGATAACCGCGAGTCGTTCCCATTCGATATCGACGGTGCGGTCATCAAGATCAACGACCTTGTGCAGCGGCAGTATCTCGGCAGCACGGCGAAGTTCCCGCGCTGGGCAGTGGCGTATAAGTACCCGCCGGAGAAGAAGGAGAGCTGCGTGCGCGACATTGTCGTGCAGGTTGGCCGCACGGGCGTGCTCACGCCGAAGGCGGTCATCGAGCCGGTGCGTCTGGCCGGCACGACCGTCACGAACGCCACGCTGCACAATCAGGACTTCATCGATAACCTCGACCTGCGCATCGGCGACACGGTGCTTGTGCAGAAAGCGGGGGAGATCATCCCCGAGATCCTCTCCGTCGTGCGCAGCAAGCGGCCGGAGGGGACGGTGCCGTTTCATATGCCGGATACCTGCCCGGAGTGCGGCGCACCCGTCGTGCGTGATCCGGACGGTGCGGCTCTGCGCTGCACGGGCGCGGAGTGCCCGGCGCAGCGGCTGCGCAACATTGCGCACTTTGCCTCGCGCGAGGCGATGGATATTGACGGCCTCGGCATCTCGCTGTGCCAGTCGCTGATCGAGGCGGGACTCGTGCACTCCCCGGCGGAGCTGTATGCGCTCGAGCCGCAGTCGGTCGCAGCACTGGACCACATGGGAAAAAAGTCGGCTGAGAACCTCATGGCCGCCATTGAAAAGAGCAAGGACGCCGGCATGGCGCGCCTGCTGTGCGCGTTCGGCATCCGGCAGGTGGGGCAGAAGGCGGCGAAAGTGCTGGCCATGCATTTTGGAACGCTTGACAAGCTCATGGCGGCAACGGAAGAGGAGCTGATGGCGATCCCGGACGTCGGCCCGACGACGGCCGCGTACCTGCGCGCGTGGTTTGACAACACGCAGTCGCAGCACCAGATCCGGCTGCTGCGCGATGCGGGCGTCAGCTTCGATTCCAAGGAGCAGGTCGTGGACCGCCGCTTTGCCGGCAAGACGTTCGTGCTCACCGGCGCGCTCGAGCATTTCAGCCGCGACGAGGCCAGCGCCATCATTGAGCGTTTCGGCGGCAAGACGAGTTCGTCCGTATCGAAAAAGACGTCCTATCTGCTGGCCGGGGAAAACACCGGCTCCAAGTATCAGAAGGCGCTCACACTCGGCACACCCATTATTACGGAAACAGAATTCCTGGACATGATCCGGGAGTAACAAAAGAAACGGAGTGGAAATCATGCGAGATTACGCAAAAGAATTTGAAAACCGCGTCGCCTTTATCCGCGACCTGCTGGGCGGCAGCGGCGCCAAGGGTATCATCTACGGCAACAGCGGCGGAAAGGACAGCGCGCTCGTCGGCATCCTCTGCAAGGCTGCGTGCGACAATACGGTCGGAATCATGATGCCGTGTGCCTCTAAGCGCAACTTCGGCGAGGACATGACCGACGGTCTGGCCGTGGCCGAGCAGTTCAATATCGAAACACGCACGGTCGACCTCACGGCGGAAAAGGAGCTCGTCATGCAGACAGTCTCCGCCGTCACGACGCTCAATCAGATGGCGACGTCGAACATTGCCCCGCGCCTGCGCATGCTCACGCTCTACACCATCGGTGCGGCCGAGGGCCGCCTCGTCGCCGGCACCGGCAACCGCAGCGAGGCGTACATGGGCTATTTCACGAAGTGGGGCGACGGCGCGTATGACTTCAACCCCATTGCCGACCTGACTGTGACGGAAATTTACGAGTTCCTGACCTGGCTGCACGCGCCGGAGAACATCATCCGCAAGGCGCCGTCTGCCGGCCTCTTTGAGGGCCAGACGGACGAGCAGGAGATGGGCGTGACCTACGCCGCCATCGACAAGTACATCCTCACTGGCGAAGCCAACGAGCACGACAAGGCCATCATCGACCGCTATCATAGCCGCAGCGAGCACAAGCGCCGCCCGGCCGCGACCTATCACGCCGAATGACGCAGTATTTCGATACCCACGCGCACTACGACAGCGGAAAGTTCAACGCCGACCGCAGCGATGTGCTGCGCGCTGTGCACGAGAGCGGCGTCGCGCGCATCGTGGACCCTGGCGATTGTGCCGCGACGTCCGCGCGCGCTGTCGCCATCGCGCAGGCGTATGATTTCATTTATGCCGCCGTCGGCTGGCACCCGGAGGAGGCCGCCGGCTGGACGGACGACAGTCTGGATCAGATCCGCGCGTTGGCATCGCAGCCAAAGGTCTGCGCCATCGGCGAGATCGGTCTGGACTATTACTGGGATGCCTCCACGAAGACGACGCAGGAAACCATGCTGCGCGCGCAGTTGGAGCTGGCGCTGGAGCTGGACCTGCCGGTCATTATTCATGACCGGGAGGCGCACGGCGACAGTCTGCGCATTGTGTGCGACTATCCGGCCCTGCGCGGCGTGTTCCACTGCTTTTCCGGCAGCGTGGAGATGGCGCGCGAGCTGCTGCGCCGCGGCTGGTATCTCGGCTTTGACGGCCCGATCACATATAAGAACGCCGTCAAAGCGCTGGATGTGATCGCTGCCTGCCCGGCCGACCGGATGCTGCTCGAAACGGATTCACCCTATCTAGCCCCGGTGCCAAACCGCGGCAAGCGCAACGACTCGCGCAACCTGCCGTACATCGCCGCGCGCATTGCGGAAATCAAGGGCATGACTACAGAACAAGTCGCGGAGGTGGCACTGCAAAATGGAAAACAACTCTTTGGCATTTGAGCGCTGGCTGCTGCGCGGCGCACCGAACGCGCGCGACCTCGGCGGCCTGCCTACCATGGACGGCCGCATGATCCGGCCGGGACTGCTGCTGCGCAGCGGCGAGCTCGCCGGCATCACGGAGCGGGACGCGCAGACGCTCGCAGATTATCCGCTGCGCACGGTCGTGGATTTTCGCACCGACCTTGAGCGGGAGCAGAAGCCGGATCGCGTCCTGCCGGACGTGCAGTATGTCCACTGCCCGATCGTACAGCAGGCGGCTGCCGGCCTGACGCGCGAGGAGCATGCCGACCCCTATGCCGCCGTCGTCGCGCACGCGAAAGCAATGGCCGGGCGGGAGCGGGCATTCATGTGCGAGCTGTACCGCAGTCTCGTCACGCAGGAATTCTCCATTGCGCACTACCGGCGGTTTTTTGCGCTCCTGCTCGCGCAGACGGACGGCGCACTGCTCTATCACTGCACGGCGGGGAAGGACCGCGTCGGCGTCGGCACGATGCTGCTGCTGACAGCACTGGGCGTGGACTGGCCGGTCATCGTGGAAAATTATCTGATCACGAATGAACGCATGGCCGCCTCGACCGACTGCCTGCTGACGGCGGTCGCGGACTATGACCTGAGCGAGGCGGAGCGGGAGATCATCCGCACGTTTGACCGCGCGGACGCGGCGTTCCTGACGGCGGCGCGCGATGCGATCGCAGAGCGGTATGGCAGCGTGGACGCTTTCCTGTCGCAGGCGCTCGGTGTCGGCGCGCCCGAGCGGGAGACGCTGCGTGCGCGTTACCTGACGACCGAGTAAAAAGACGGCGTGTCGCCCGATTTTGGGCGGCACGCCATTTGCTATTTGCATTGCTTACAGCGCCTGATCCGGCATCCGGTCGGACAGGTAAATCAAAATGGGATCTTCCTGCGCGTGGGCATACGGTACTTTCGGCGCGTGGAAGAGATTCGTCTCCGGCAGCACCGTGCTGAGCACGACGTGGAACGTGGTTCCGCCCCATTCGTTGCTCTCGAGCAGAATGGTGCCGTTGTGTTTTTCCGCAATGCCGAGCGCGACCGTCAGGCCGAAGCTGTTGCTGCTCAGGTCGGAAAAATCCACGCCGGTCACACGCAGCGGGATGAAGATCGTCCCGAGCTTCGACGGCGGGATGCGCACACCGTCGTCGCAGATGATGATGTCGGCGTGCTCGCCCTCCTGCGTAACGGTAAAACGGATGCGGTCGCCGTGCTTGCAGCGCTCCGTGCAGTTGGCGAGAATGTTGAGCAGCATCCGCTGGATGAGCGCCGTGTCGAGCGCGCAGTTGATCGGTTCGTCCGGGATGCTGACCTCAAGCACGATGCCGTTGGCGTCCGTGATCGGCTGGATGTTGTCCAGCAGCGCCCGGCACTCTTTGCCCAGGTCACACAGCTGCGGGATGAACGCGAGCGTGCCGTCGCTCAGGCCGGAGGCAGTGGAGGCATTGAGGGTAAAGCGCAGCAGCCGGTAGTAAAACTGCGTCAGTTCGGCGGCGTTGCGCCGGAAGCGCACATCGCTGAGCTGCATGGCGTAGTCCGAGAAATACGTCGTGAGCGCGCGAAAGGCGTTGAGCGATGCCAGAAACGGCGCGAACTGTGCGCCGGCCCGCAGGACGTTTTCATCTTGCGGCACGAGCGAAAACAGCCGGAACGCACCAAATGATGTTACGGAAATGATGACGTGCCGTTTTTCGATCGTCGCGGACGTTACGAATTCCGTGGCCGCGGCTTGCGTGATGTGCGCCGGCAGCAGCTCGGAGAGCTTGTGATTTGTGCGGTCGCCGCGGAAAAGCTCCTGTGCCGCCGGGTTCATAAACGCGACGAATTGCTCCTGTGCGCCGAGCACGGCGGTGTTGCTCATCGAGAACAGTGTGTTGAGCGAGTCGATGATCAAAGTATTGCTCATTTTCCAATCCCCCCTAAGATGTATTAAAAAACAGTATAGCAGAACTCGTCAATAGATACAAGTTTTAACACAAAGAAAAGGGGAAATTTGTTGCAAATATCCAGAGCTTCTTGCGGCGTTGGCAAGAATGTGGTTGCGCTTTCGGCGGAATTGTTATAGAATGTAGCCGTAAGAAATTGCGCTGCGTGCTGTGCGCAGCAGATATTACAGGAGGAATAGAGCATGATTAAAATTGGTATCAATGGCTTTGGCCGCATCGGCCGTCTGGTGTTCCGTGCCGCAATCTGCGCTGACGATATCGAGGTCGTCGCCGTCAACGCGCCGGATAAAACGCCGGAGCAGCTGGCGTATACCGTGAAGTATGATTCCGTGCACGGCCGTTTCAACGGCACCGTCGATTACGAGGACGGCGAGAACCCGGCCCTGATCGTCAACGGCAAGCGTGTCGCGCTGCTCAACAACCGCGACGCAAAGCTCCTGCCCTGGGGCGAGCTGGGTGTCGAGTATGTGCTCGAGTGCACCGGCGCGTTCCTGACCAAGGAAAAGGCGCAGGATCATCTGGACGCCGGCGCGCAGGTCGTTGTGCTCTCCGGCCCGTCCAAGGACGACACGCCGATGTTCGTCTGCGGTGTCAACCTCGACGCCTACACTCCGGACATCAAGATCGTGTCCAACGCTTCCTGCACCACGAACTGCCTGGCTCCGCTGGCCAAGATCATCAACGACAACTTCGGCATCGTCGAGGGCCTCATGACCACCGTCCACGCCGACACGGCTACCCAGCAGGTCGTCGACGGCTTCTCCAAGAAGAACTGGCGCCTGTCCCGCGGTGTGCACGGCAACATCATTCCGACCAGCACCGGCGCTGCCAAGGCTGTCGGCAAGGTCATCCCGGCCCTGCAGGGCAAGCTGACCGGCACCTCCATGCGTATCCCGAGCGCGGACGTGTCCATTGTCGACCTGACCTGCCGTCTCGAGAAGGCTGCGACGTATGATGAGATCTGCGCTGCCGTCAAGGCCGCTGCGGAAGGCCCGATGGCCGGTGTCGTCGAGTATGTCGACGACGAGGTCGTCTCCTCCGACTTTATCACCGACCCGCACACCAGCATCTTTGATGCCAAGGCCGGTCTCGCGCTCAACGATCACTTCGTCAAGCTCATGGCGTGGTATGACAACGAGTGGGGCTTCTCGAACAAGATGCTCGACCTGACGCGCCATATCGACTCCGTCCGCAAGGCCTGATCGGAAAAACAAACCACAAATCAGGGGAATGCAGTGCATTCCCTTGATTTTTTCTGTCCGGTAGTGTAAAGTATACCGGCACATGAAATTTTTGCGGGGAGGGAGTGCGCTTTGCAGGAAAGCAGCAAGCAGAACTATCTCCACGGCGCGGCCATTATGGCGGCCGGCGTTGTGGTCATCAAGATCCTCGGCGCGATCTATAAGATCCCGCTCGGCAATATCCTCGGCGACGAGGGGTATGGATATTTTTCCGTTGCCTACAATATTTATAATGTCTTTCTCACCATGGCCACGGCGGGCATGCCGGTCGCGCTCTCGCGCATGATCAGCGAGGCGGACACGCTCGGCCGGCCAATGCAGGCGCGCAAGATCTTCCGTGTTGCGTGGCTGACGTTTGCCACCATCGGCCTGATCCTCGGGCTGGTCATGTTCCTGTTCCCGACGGAGCTGGCCGGCATGCTCAACAACGTCCGCGCAGCGCAGAGCATCTGGGCGCTGTCCCCGGCGCTCGTGCTCGTGTATCTGACGAGCACATACCGCGGCTATGCGCAGGGCATGAGCAACATGAAGCCGACCACTGTCTCGCAGATCCTGGAGGTCGTGGGCAAGGTCACCGTCGGCCTTGTGCTTGCGTGGAGTTTTACGCGCGCGGGAAAGAGCCTGCCAGTCGCATCGGCGGGCGCCATCTTCGGCGTCACGGCCGGCGGTGCGTTCGCGCTCATCTACATCGCGATCTATAAGCACCGGCATTACCCGGACAAACCGGTCGCGGACCCGGATGTGCCGGATCCTGCCGGACGCATCCTTGGCACGCTGCTGCGCATCAGCATTCCGATCGCGCTTGGTTCCAGTGTCCTGAGCATTATCAACCTGATCGACACGAAGCTTATCATGTACCGGCTGCAGACCGCGCTTGGCTATTCCGAGACATATGCAAACGTGCTCTACGGCGTCTACGGCAAGGTGCAGACGCTGTATAATCTCCCGGCTGCCTTCGTAACGCCGATGACGATCAGCATCGTCCCGGCCATTGCGGCCATGGTCGTGCAGAAAAAGTATGATCAGGGGCACACCGTCGCGGAGTCCGCGCTGCGCATTTCGGCGGCGGTCGCCATGCCGATGGGCATCGGTCTTGCGGTGCTGTCGGACCCGATCGTGAACGTGCTCTATCCGCGCAGCAATGCAGCCGGCCCCACGCTGCTGTTTTTGCTTGGCATCGCGTCTGTGTTCGTGTGCATTTCGCTCATCACCACAGCGGTCCTGCAGGCGACCGGGCATGAACTCTGCCCCGTCTGGTCGATGCTGGCCGGCGGCGTGGCCAAGGTCGCGGTCAACTGGTTTTTGATCGCGGTGCCTGAGCTCAACATCATTGGTGCGCCGGTCGGCACGCTCGCATGCTATGTGGTCATCTGCATCGTGAACTATATCTTCCTGTGCCGGACACTGCACGAACGGCTGCACATCGGCCGCTGTCTTGCACGTCCGCTGCTGAGCACGCTGATCATGGCAGTCGTCGCATGGGGCGTGTATACGGGCCTGTCTGCTGTCATGGGCGGCGACCTGAGCTGGAAGCGCACGGCGCTGGCCATGCTCGTATCGATGGCCTGCGCGGTCGTGACATATCTGATCGCGGTCGTGAAAACGCGCGCGATCACGCTTGCCGACCTGCAGCTTATCCCGAAGGGTGAAAAGCTCGCAAAAGTTTTGCATATCAGATGACATAACACCGAAAAATCCTGAATTTTCAATGGTTTTTTGAAAAAAGGGTTGCAGAAGGAGCGAAATTGTGTTAGATTTTCTCTGCAAAGAAAGCTATGACCTGCGCGACTTTGTGGCGCTCATTACGTTCCTGCGCTCGCCGGGCGGCTGTCCGTGGGATCAGGTGCAGACACATGAGAGCATCCGCCGAAACTTCCTGGAGGAGACGTATGAGGCCTGTGAGGCCATCGACGCCGGTGATACGGCGCACCTGAAGGAAGAGTTGGGCGATGTGCTCATGCAGGTGCTGTTCCACACGGATATTGAGCGTGAGGCCGGGCATTTCGATATTGACGATGTTGCGGACGCGGCCTGCAGGAAGCTCGTCTACCGCCACCCGCACGTGTTCCGGCGCAATGATCTGGATGCACCGGACTGGGACACGATCAAGCAGCGCGAGCGCGCGCAGACGACCACCGCCGAGGCGATGGACTGCGTGGCCCGCAGTCTGCCGGCGCTCTGGCGCTGTGAAAAGATCCAGGCCAAAGCGGCCAAGACCGGCTTTGAGTGGCCGGATATGGCCGTTGCGCTCGACAAGGTCGCCGAAGAGACACAGGAGCTGCGGGAGGCTGCGGTCTCCGGCGACGCGGGGGCTGTGGCCGAGGAACTGGGGGACCTGCTGTTTGCTGTCGTAAAGGTTGCGCGCTTTGCGGGCGTTGACCCCGAGCAGGCGGCCCATGCCGCGTGCGAAAAATTCATCCGCCGCTTTGCCGCCATGGAGGCCGCAGCGGCGGACAGCGGTGTGCCGCTCAAGCAGCGCACGCTCGCGCAGATGCAGCCGCTCTGGCAGCAGGCCAAGCAGACTGTCAGCGCGGACAATGAAGGAAAGAAATCTGCACGGCAGTGAGAGACCTGTGCGGAATTCTATATCGTGGCATATGCCAACACAAACATGAAGTAGGAGGATTACCATCATGAATAAGGCAGAACTGATTGCAACAGTTGCCGAAAAGACCGGCCTGTCCAAGAAGGACAGCGAGAAGGCCGTCAATGCGACGTTTGACACCATCACCGCCAACCTCGAGGTCGGCGAAAAGGTGCAGCTCGTCGGCTTCGGCGTGTTTGACATCAAGGAGCGTGGCTCCCGTATCGGCCGCAACCCCAAGACCAAGGAAGAGATCGAGATCCCGGCGACGCGCGTGCCCGTCTTCAAGGCCGGCAAGGTACTCAAGGACGCTGTTTCCAAATAAGAACGCACAAACGCTCCGGGCCTGACCCGGAGCGTTTTTCACAGGAGGATGCCTATGCGCCTGGATAAATATCTGAAAGTTTCGCGGCTCATCAAGCGCCGTACCGTAGCAAATGATGCCTGCGATGGTCAGCGCATCATGGTCAACGGCCGCACAGCCAAAGCGTCATATGACGTCAAGGTCGGCGATGTGATCGAGATTGCCTTCGGCCAACGCACCGTGAAGGTGGAGGTGCTCGCCGTGACGGAAAATGCAAAAAAAGACGACGCTGCGGCCATGTACCGCGAGCTCGCCGAATAAAGCGCATAAAAAACCGCCGCTCCGGATGTCCGGAGCGGCGGTTTTGCTGTTTGCCAGATTCAGATCATGTATTTGGTGATCTCACTGCCGGTCGTTGCAGGATCCATGCTCAGAGACAGAGTGAACTGAATGTGCTCCCGCTCGGAGAAATCATTCAGCCAAGCCAGAAACTCCGCAATCTGCTGCTCAGAGACCTCGGTGAGCATTTTCGTGAAGTTGTCAACGAACACATGGGTGATATCGTAGTTGCCGGCATGCAGACCGCTGAGGAAACCCTTGAAGAAATCGTAAGAGCCCAGCGCGTATGCATAGTCGCAGGCGTAGATCAGGCGAGCCTGATAGGGAATGTCATACGTAAGTTTTTTATCCTTTTCAATGCACACGACAGAACCGGATTCCTCGCGGACGGCCGTGGCGACCATTTCCACCAAACGCTTCGTTTTGCCGGAACCTTTGAGACCCATGATCAGTTGGACCATATGTCAATCACACTCCTTTTGAAAGTCAGGGCGATACCCTATACCTAGATTAGCACGTTTTCGCGCCGACTGCAACGATAACTTTTCTCAGTTTGCCTCCGGTTTGCCAAGCAGAGAGAACATATTCTTCTTATAAGCCTCAACGCCGGGCTGATCGAACGGATTGACGCCGGACATATAGCCCGAAATGGCACAAGCCAGCTCGAAGAAACACACGAGCCAGGCAAACCCGGCCTCGTCGCGCTGCGGCACGCGCACCTCCAGGTTCGGCACGCCGCCTGCGATGTGTGCGGCCTTGACGGCCTCCTGCGCCATGCGGCTGATATTGCTGAGCTTGCGCCCGGCGAGATAGTTGAGCCGGTCGGGGTCGCCCATGGCAAACGGGACGGTGAACTCATTTTGCGGCTGCTCGAACGAGACAACGGTCTCCATGAGCGTGCGCGGGCCGTCCTGAATATACTGACCCATGGAGTGCAGGTCGGCGTTGTATTCGACGGAGGCGGGGAAGATGCCGATGCCGTTTTTGCCCTCGCTTTCGCCGTAGAGCTGCTTCCACCACTCGGCCATGAAGCGGAACGACGGTTCGTAGCAGGCGAGGATCTCGGTCGTCTTGCCGAGCTGATACAGGTGCTGGCGCGCGGCGGCATACTGCCAGGCGGGGTTTTCGGGCGACTGCACGTTCATGGCGGTAAAGGCCTCGATGGCCTCGCTGATTACGGCCTGCACGTCGATTCCGGCGGCGGCCATCGGCAGCAGTCCAACGGCGGACAACACGCTGTAACGCCCGCCGACGTCGTCCGGGACGACAAATGTTTCCCAGCCCTCTTCATCGGCCATGTGCTTGAGTACACCGCGGTGGGCGTCCGTCGTGGCAAAGATGTGCTTCTTGGCCTTTTCCGGGCCGTATTTTGCCTCCAGCAGGCCGCGGAACATCCGGAACGCAAGCGCAGGCTCAAGCGTTGTGCCGGATTTGGAGACCACGTTCAGGTCAAAATCCAGATCGCCCAGTTCTTCGAGCAGATGCATCAGCGCATCCGGCGACAGGGAGTTGCCGGCAAACAGAATTTTCGGATCGCCGGGCTGCGGATGCGGCCGCAGCAGCTCTACGGCACCCTTTGCACCGAGATACGACCCGCCGATGCCCACAACGACCAGCGCCTGTGCTCGGCCGCGGATGCGGGATGCGGCGGTGAGGATCTGCTTGAGCTCTCCGTTTTGCATGTGCCCCGGCAGATCGAGCCATCCGGTGAAATCCTTACCGGCACCCGTGTGCTCGAGCAGCGTGCGGTGCGCCTGTGCAGCGGCCGCGTAGTCCGGTCCTGCGGGGTCAAAAAATCCGGCCGCGCCGGAGAGATCCACTTTGATCATTGCGATACCTTCTCTCTTAAAGGATATCACCAGTATACACGATAATCCGGATTTCGCAACCGAAAATCTGCTGTCTCACAGTGCGCGCAGCAGCTGCAGCCAGAGATGCGTCGTTGAGATGCGCGCAGCGCCGCCCGGAACGATCAGCGGCAGGATCAACGTGTCGCCGCTGCTGCCGGTGATGGTCACGGTGCCGATCTGTGCGCCCGGCTCGAGCGGGGCGCACAGGTCTTCGTCAAGCGCGATGTCCGTCTGCGGCGCGGCCGTGCCCTTGCGCACGACGATGGCGTCTGCACCGGAGAGCACCGGCTGCACGCTGTCCGTTTCTGCAAAGCGTACGCGCACGGGCGGAATGACCACATTGGCTGCGATGGAATAGAGCGAGTAGTTGGCAAAGGCAAAGTTGAGCAGCGTTGCTGCATCGGCAAATCGCGCCTTGGAGCTCTCGGTGTGCAGTACCACGGCGATATACTCTACGCCATCGCGCTCGGCGCTTGCCGACAGGCAGTGCATGGCCTGTTGGGTATAACCGGTTTTCAGGCCGGTCGCGCCGGGGTAGGCGTGGATGAGCTTGTTGGTGTTGGCGAGACTGAAACGGCCGCCGCGCACGGTGTCCATCCAGATGGTGGTGTACTCGCGGATGCGCGGATGGGCCAGCAGTGCGCGGGACATGCACGCAATGTCGCGCGCCGTCGTGTAGTGGCCTGGGTCGTCGGTCAGACCCGTGCAGTTGAGAAACTGCGTATTGTCCATGCCCAGCTCTGTTGCGCGGTCGTTCATGCGCTTGGTGAATGCCTCCTCGGAACCGGAGATGTGCTCAGCCATGGCGACGGCGCAGTCGTTGGCGGAGTTGACGGCAATGCACTTGAGCATCTCGTCCACGCTCATCTGTTCGCCCTCCTTGAGCCAGATCTGGCTGCCGCCCATAGAGCTGGCATGGGCACTGGCGGTCACGATGTCGCTCGTGGCGAGCTGGCCGCTGTCGAGCTGCTCCATGATGAGCAGCAGCGTCATGATCTTCGTCACGCTGGCTGGGGACATGTGCTCGTCGGCGTTTTTCTCGTATAACACCGTACCGGTCGAGCGCTCCATCAGGATCGCCGACGGCGCGGATATCTTCAGCTCTTCGTCCGTTGGCTGCTCGAGCGCCATTGCGGGTGTGAGCAGCAGCAGCGCTGCCAGCAGCAGACAGGTCCATTGTTTCATATGCTCAGCCCTTTCCGTTGATTTCTCCTTATCACCCTATGCCGGGGGCGCGTGGAAAAGCAGTCCGGGTTCCCACAATTTGCACAGGCTTTTGCACACCGAACCGCTCAGAGCGTGTCAAGATACGGCACATCGTGTCGCAAATGTACGAAAAGCCCGGTATTACCGGCTTGACGGTGCGGGCACATGATAGTAAAATGAATCAGACCGATTACAGACACAGGCAGGCGCTGTCGGGCGCGATGGGGGAGACGGTTTATGAAGCGATTTGATCCGAAAAACAAATACCTCGGCTGGGGCATCACGGCGTTCGGCGTGATCGCGTGCTGCATTCTGTTTTACATGCTGCTGCAGCACGGCAAATCAATCGGCGATGCGATCAGCTCGCTGCTCGGCATCCTCAGCCCGATCATCTGGGGCCTGGTGATTGCCTATCTGCTCTGGCCGCTGACCAAGGTGTTCCAGCGCAAGCTCTTTGAGCCACTGCTCAAAAAGATCCGGCCGAAAAAACCGGTACGCACCTCGCTTGCGCGCGGCCTGTCCGTCGCGCTCTCGATTCTGGTCGCGCTGCTCATCATCGCCGCCCTCATCTGGCTCATCATCCCGCAGATCTATACGAGCGTGGAGAGCATCGTGCTCAACTCGCAGGATTACTATGACACGATCACCGGGTGGATCAACAAGTTCTTTGAGAACAATCCCGAGGTGGAGGAAGTGCTCCTCTCCGCAACCGGAAACGTGTCGGACAGCCTGCTCGACTGGGCGAAGACTGCGCTGCTGCCGTCCATGGGCAAGGTGGTCACGAGCGTGACGACCGGCATTTACGCCGTCCTGCGCGCGATCCTCAATGTGCTCATCGGCTTCGTCGTTGCCTGCTATGTGCTGTCGAATATGGAGCTGTTTCTTGCCAAGTCGAAGAAAGTGCTCTACAGCATGTTTTCCGTCAAGGCCTCCAAGCGCATCCTCAAGGCTATCCGGTTCACGGACACGGCGTTCATGGGCTTTATCAGCGGCAAGGTCATTGACTCCGCCATCATCGGCGTCATCTGCTATATCTGCTGTGCGATCATGCGCATGCCGTATGTTGTGCTCGTGAGCGTGATCGTCGCCGTGACGAACATCATCCCCGTGTTCGGCCCGTTTATCGGCGCGGTGCCGACGGCACTGATCATTTTGCTCGTCTCGCCGATGAAGTGTCTGATCTACGTCATCTTCATCATCGTCCTGCAGCAGATCGACGGCAACATCATCGGGCCGAAGATCCTCGGCAGCTCCACCGGTATCAACGGTTTCTGGATCATGTTCGCCATCCTGCTCGGCGGCGGCCTGTTCGGCTTTATCGGCATGCTGCTGGGTGTGCCGGTGTTCGTTGTGATCTATGCCGGCCTGGAGAAGCTGGTCAATGACGGGCTGAAAAAACGCGGCCTCCAGACGGAGACCGCAGAATATATGGATCTGGATTACATCGACGATGCCACGATGCGGCCGGTGCGCCTCCCGAAGGAAGCACCGCCCGAATCGCTTAAGGATACGCAGGATGGTTCAGTGAAGTGACGGGAAGAGGGATTGCTTTGCATCCCGCAGCGCATCACACAGCGCGTCAATGTCTTCCCGCGTGGTGTAGCGCGAAAAGCTGATGCGCAGCGCGCCGTCGATCACGTTCGCCGGCAGCCCGATCGCCTCAAGTACATGGCTCCGCCCGCCCTTTTTGCAGGCGGAGCTTTTTGATGTGTAAATGCCGCGCGCCTCGAGGAAGTTCATCAGCACCTCGCTCCGGTAGCCGGGCAGGGAAATGCTGAGGATATGCGGCGAGCCGCCGCCGATGACGACGAGACCGTCCACTTCAGCTGTCAGCCGGTCGATGGCGTGGGCGCGCAGCTCGGCCATGGTTTTCGTGGCCTCCGCCATTTTCATGCTGCCAATCTCAGCCGCCGTGCCAAAGGCGACGATCTGCGGCGTTGGCTCTGTGCCGGCGCGCATGCCGCGCTCCTGCCCGCCGCCGAGGATATAGGACGGCAGCTTCAGCCCGCTGCGGATGTAGAGCGCGCCGATGCCTTTCGGCGCGTGGATCTTGTGGCCGCTGATGGTGATCATGTCCGCGCCGAGCGTTCTGGCTGAGAACGGTACCTTCAAAAAGCCCTGCACGGCGTCTGTGTGCAGCAGGGCAATGCTGTTTTCCGCCTTCAGCATCCGGGCGACGGCGGCGATGTCGTTGATCGCGCCGGTTTCGTTGTTGACCATCATGAGCGAGACGAGAATCGTGTCGGGCCGCAGCGCTGCGCGCACGCGCTCGAGCGGGATGGCACCGGTGCCGTCCGGCTTTAGGCGTGTGATCTCATAGCCCTCATTTTCCAGAAAGTCCAGTGACTTGCGCACCGCGTCGTGCTCCACAGCGGAGCTGATGATGTGCCTGCCGCGGCGGCGCATATACCGCGCGCCGGAGATGAGCGCCCAGTTGTCGCCCTCGGAGCCGCAGGACGTGAAATACACCTCGTCCGGCTGGCAGCCGAGCGCCTTGGCGATCTGGCCGCGTGCTTTGTCCACGGCGGCCTTGGCCTCGCGGCCGAGCTTATAGGTCGTGCTCGGGTTGCCGAAGCATTCCGTCATCATATGTACTGCCGCCTCTGCCGCTTCCGGGCAGACACGGGTCGTTGCGGCATTGTCCAGATAAACCATGATTACTTACCTCGATTTGGAGATGTTTTTATGCACTACATTATAACCGCCCTCGGCTGTAAGGTCAACCAGTATGAAGCACAGGCGATCGAAACGCTCCTGCACGCGCACGGCTTTACGGCCGCGGCGGACGGCGATCCGGTTGATCTGATCGTTGTTAACACCTGCGCTGTCACGGCGGAGGGCGGACGCAAGTCACGCCAGATGATCCGCAAGCTGCGCGAGGAGCACCCGCAGGCGCTGTGCGCCGTGTGCGGCTGCTGGTCGCAGCTCAGCCCTGAGGACGCGGCGTCCATCGGTGCCGATGTGGTGCATGGCAGTGGCAGCAAGCAGGCGTTCGTGGATGACATTCTGCGCGCATTCCGCGAGCACACGCCCGTCACGTGCGTGGATAATCCGTTCCAGCGCTTTGACTTTGAACCGCTGCCGGCAGGTGCTGCCTACGGGCGCACACGCGCGATGCTGAAAATTCAGGATGGCTGCAATAATTTCTGCACCTACTGCGTCATCCCGTATACGCGCGGCCGCATCCGCAGCCTGCCGCTGGATGAAATGGCGCATCAGGCGGCGCATCTGGCCGCCGAGGGCTACCGGGAGCTGGTGCTGACCGGCATCGAGATCGCGTCCTACGGCCGGGATCTGCCGGGCGAGCTGACACTGGCCGACGCCGTAGAGACGGTCGCGGCTGCTGCGCCGCAGATGCGCCTGCGCCTCGGCTCTCTGGAGCCGACGGTCATCACGGAGGACTTCTGCCGCCGTGCCGCCGCGACCGGGCGGGTCTGTCGGCATTTTCATCTCTCGCTGCAAAGCGGGTGCGACCGCACGCTCGCACGCATGAACCGTAAATATAGCACCGCAGAGTTCCTCGTCTGCGTCGAGCGGCTGCGGCGGTATTTCCCGGGCTGTGCGCTCACGGCGGACATGATCACGGGCTTCCCCGGTGAGACAGAGGTGGATCAGGCGGCCGCGGTGGAATTCTTGGAGCAGGTCGGCTTCGCGGCCGTGCACGTGTTTCCGTATTCCCGCCGCCCCGGCACAAAAGCGGACGCCATGCCGGAGCAGCTCAGCCACGCGGTCAAATCGGCACGCGCGCACGAAGCACAGCGCGCGGCGGATGCCTGCAAGCAGCGCTATCTGGCGCAGCAGGTCGGCCAGATCCTGCCCGTTTTGTTCGAGACGGAGCACGACGGAAACTGGGTCGGGCACTCGGATAACTATTGTCTGGTGCGCGTCGCTGGGGACGATCTGCGCGGACTTGTGAAAAATGTCAAAATCTCTGCCGTTTCCGGGCAAATGCTTGTGGGGGATTTGGTTTGACGTGCTTCGTGGAACGTGTTAGAATTTTCTCAATCCATGCAGAATGTGCTGTGTGTGACGAATTTTGATCCTTGGAGGCGATTTCTGTGACCCGAAGTGAAACTTTCAATTTTTCTGCCGGACCGTCGGTCCTGCCGGAGGAAGTGCTTCAGCAGGCGCAGGCAGAACTGCTTAATTATCATGGCACGGGCATGTCCGTGATGGAGATGAGTCACCGAAGTCAGGCCTTTTCGGATATTTTTCAGGACGTGAAGGCGCGGTTCCGCGCCGCTCTGTCCGTGCCGGACACACATGAGATCCTGTTTTTGCAGGGCGGCGGCACGGCACAGTTTTCCATGATCCCGCTCAATCTGATGGGCGAGCAGGGGGCGGCGGACTATGCCGTGACGGGGCATTTTTCCGGCAATGCGGCCAAAGAGGCCGAGAAGTACGGCAAGGTGCACATCGCGGCGGATACCTCCACCTGCGGCCATACCCGGATCCCGCAGCAGAGCGAACTGCAGCTCGATGCGCACGCGTCCTATTTTTATTACTGTGCCAACAACACGATCTACGGCACCGAGTGGCAGTACGTGCCGGAGACTGGCCGCGTGCCGCTCGCGTGCGACATGTCGTCGGATATTCTCTCGCGCCCGGTCGACGTGTCAAAATACGGTGTGATCTTTGCCGGCGCGCAGAAGAACATGGCGCCTGCGGGACTGACGGTCGCGATCGTTGACCGCAGCCTTGCCGGTCATGAACTGCCCATCACGCCGATCATGTACAGCTATCAGCGCATGATCGACAAGGACTCCATGTACAATACTCCGCCGTGTTGGTGCATCTACATCCTCGGCCTCGTGCTCGCGTGGCTTGAGCGGCAGGGCGGCGTGGCAGGTATGCAGGAACTCAAGCATGCGCGCGCCGCAAAGGTGTATGATTTTCTGGATAACAGCGCGCTGTTTCATGCCTGCGCCCAGCCGGGCTCCCGCTCGGACATGAACGTTACGTTCCGCACCGGGGACGATGCGCTCGATAAGGAGTTTATCAGCGGTGCGGCGGCGCGCGGTCTGCTGAATCTTAAGGGTCACCGCATAGCCGGCGGTATGCGCGCCTCGCTCTATAACGCCATGCCGATGGCTGGCGTGGATGCACTTGTGGATTATCTGAAACAGTTTGAGGTAGAACATCATGTATAAAATCAAGACCATGAACCATATATCCCCCTGCGGCCTGCAGAAACTCGAGGAGCGCGGCTGCGTCGTCGGGGAGAATATACAAGATCCCGACGGCCTGATCCTGCGCTCGGCCGACCTGCACAGTTATGCCTTTGAGCCGAGCCTGATCGCCATTGCGCGCTCCGGTGCCGGCACGAACAACATCCCGCTTGAGGACTGCTGCCACCGCGGCATCGTCGTGTTCAACTCGCCCGGCGCAAACGCTGAGGCGGTTAAGGAACAGATCCTCTGCTCGCTCGTGCTCTCATCGCGCGATGTGCTCGGCAGCATCGACTGGGTCAAGCGCCTCAACGGCAGGGGCAAAGACATTCCTGCCCTTGTCGAGAAGGGCAAGTCCCAGTTCGCCGGTCCGGAGCTCATGGGCAAGACGCTGGGTGTCATCGGCCTCGGCGCCATCGGTGCGCTCATCGCCAATGCCGCCGTGAATCTCGGCATGAATGTCTGCGGTTACGACCCGTACCTGTCCGTGGACGCGGCATGGCGTCTCTCTCGCGATGTCAAGCACGAGGTGGACCTCGACGGCATCTACGCCAAGGCGGACTATATCAGCATCAACGTGCCGTATACGGACCAGACGTTCCACATGCTCGATGCCAAGGCATTTTCCAAGATGAAAGACGGCGTGCGCATCATCAACGAGTCGCGTGCCGAGATCGTGGACGATGATGCCATGCTCGCCGCCATCGCCTCCGGCCGCGTCGGCAAGTATGTCACGGACTTTCCCAATGAGAAGGTCGTCGGCGTGGAGAATATCATCGCGCTGCCGCATCTGGGCGCCTGCACGCCCGAGAGCGAGGAGAAGTCCGCCGTCATGGCTGCGCGCGAGCTCTATGATTATCTCGCCAACGGCAATATCAAAAACTCCGTCAACTTCCCGGACGCGACGCTCGAGCGCATGGGCGTCAGCCGTGTGTGCATCCTGCACCAGAACGTGCCGACGATGCTCAACCAGTTCCTGGAGATCACCTGCAGCACGGGCCTGAACGTCGAAAACATGATCAACAAGGCCTACGGCGCATATGCCTACGCCATGATCGACCTCAACGGCCGCCTTGACGATGATCAGGTGGCAAAGATCGACCGCATCCCGGAGGTCATCCGCGTGCGCGTGGTGTGAAAAGCGATAATAAAAACAGCCGCTCCCGGCCGGGAGCGGCTGTTTTGCATATGGAATGGATTTATTTCTGCTTTTTCGCCAGCGCTGCCTCGGAGAAATCGCGGATTTGGGGCACTTTGTTCAGCGCAAAGTACAGTGCCAGACCGCCCACGATGCCGACGGCAGCCTGTCCGGCGTTGCCTGCGATCTCAGCGGCGGCAGCCAGACCGTAACCGAGGACAAAGTCCTCAAACACGAAGTAGCCCAGCACCATCACGATCTCACCGCAGATGGCGCTCAGCAGCGCGAAGCCGAAGCTCTTTTTGCGGCAGGCGCGGAAAATCAGCGCTGCGACCACGGCGGCGCACCCTTTGACGACGAGCGTACCGGGGGCGTAGCTCATGTAGCCGGAGATCACATCCGCCAGACCGGAGCCAAAACCGGCTGCCACGCCGCCGTAGAGCGGGCCGGCCAGCAGGGCGGCGAGCACGACCACAATGTCGCCGGCGTTGAGGTAGCCGCCGGTCACGGTCGGGATCTTGATGACGAGCGTCGCCACGCAGCACAGCGCCATGAGCATGGCGGTGTAGACGAGGTTTCTGAGTTTCTGGTTCATATGTATCACCTTTTTTTCTGTAGTGGCTCAAGGATACGATATTCGACACAAATAAGCAAGGGTTGAGAGCGACGAAAATTCCTGCTATACTAATATGAGAAATGGAGGATTTGACCATGACCAGGAAATTATACGATCTCGACAGCCATCTGTGCGATTTTTCCGCGACCGTGCTGCGCTGTGACCCGGATGGGGAGCGCTATGCTGTCGTGCTCGATCAGACGGTGTTTTTCCCGGAGGGCGGTGGCCAGCCGGCCGATACCGGTGTGCTCGGCGGCGCGCGCGTTCTGGACGTGCAGCTGCTGCCGGATGCGATCGTGCACTATACGGACGCGCCGCTCACGCCCGGCGCGCAGGTGCGCGGGGAAATCGACTGGCCGCAGCGCTTCCGGCGCATGCAGGGCCACTCGGGCGAGCATATCATTTCCGGATTGATCCACAGCGAATACGGATTTGACAACGTCGGCTTCCACCTTGGAGAAGATGTGATCACAATGGATTATAACGGCGAGCTCACGTGGCCCCAGCTCATGCACATCGAGCGGCTTGCGAACGAGGCCGTGTACCGCAACGTGCCGATCCGGACAGAGTACCCGGCACCGGAGCAGCTGGCGCATATGGAATATCGCAGCAAGCTCGACCTGAAGGAGGATGTGCGCATCGTGACCGTTGAGGGTTACGATGTCTGCGCCTGCTGCGCGCCGCACGTGTCGCACACGGGCGAGATCGGCGCCATCAAGTTCACATCGGTCATGCGCCACCGCGGCGGCGTGCGTGTAACGATCCTGTGCGGGTCGGATGCGGAGACGGACTATCGGGAAAAGAGCGCGCAGGTTGCGGCGCTCTCGGCGCAGCTGTCCGTGCGGCAGGCGGATGTTGTTCCGGCTGTGCAGCGTCTGCTCGATGAGATCGCGCAGCAAAAGGCAGCGGCCGCGGAGCTGGAGCGCCGTCTCAATGAGCAGCGGCTGCAGCTGCTGCAGGAGACGCCCGGCAGCATCTGCGTCATCGACCGGTTTGACGATCCCGTCGCCATGCGCGAATTTGTCAATGCCGGCATGCTGCTTGCCGGCGGCGTCTGCGCTGCCTTCACCGGCTGCGACGCGGAGGGCTATCGCTATATCATCGGCAGCCGCACGGTCGATCTGCGCGCGGAGGCGAAGGCCATAAACGCCGCCATCTCCGGCCGCGGCGGCGGCAAGCCGACGATGATCCAGGGCTCATGCACAGCCCCGGCCGCCGTGATCGAGGCGTTTTTCGCCGCTTATCCCGGGAAATGATGCAAACAGGAAACAGGGCCGCGGAATTCCGCGGCCCTGCTTTTTTGGGTTTTGCTCAGATTACTGCATGCCGTTTTCGTAGGCGGCGATCATCTTCTTGACCATCTGGCCGCCAATGCTGCCGGCCTGACGGGACGTCAGGTCGCCGTTGTAACCCTGCTTGAGGTTTACGCCCATTTCCGCAGCGGCTTCCATCTTGAAGCGGTTCATCGCCTCACGCGCATTGGGGTTGACAAGATTGTTGCTGTTGGAAGTAGCCATTTCGTTTTCCATCTCCTTTTCTCGTTTTGGGTTTCTTGACCCGCTACTATTTTCTGCGGACAGGATGGAAGTATGCAGAGCAGAAAAATGCAATTTTTGCAAGCATTTTTGTCGGTATTTGCTTTCCTTTCCGGCTGCTTCCGCTGTGCGAAAAATGCACACCCTTCATGATGCAATGCTGCCAGTTTGTGAAAGCAAGCTGACGGCCGCTTATACATGACGGACGCGAAAGCCTGTAGCAGCAACTGTGTTAGCTATACCGTTGATTCATTAGACCGACGTGTGCAGCACCGGATAGCACGTTCAAAAAGCACAACTTGACATGGGCGGGATAACGGTATAAAATTTAGCATGCTATTTTGGCGTTTTGTACGTATTTGTACAGCGCCGGCATAAAATTGCAATAACGATGACTTTTCAAAATAATAAGGAGAACCGACTATGTGTGGAATTGTTGGATACGTCGGCGCGCAGCAGGCTGCGCCGATTCTTCTCGAAGGGCTGCAGAAGCTCGAATACCGCGGCTATGACTCGGCCGGCATCGCCGTGCTCGACGGCAGCACGATCGAGCTTGCCAAGGCCTGCGGCGAGATCAAGAATCTGCTGGCCAAAACGCATGACGGTAGCGACCTTCACGGCTATATCGGCCTCGGCCATACGCGCTGGGCAACGCACGGCGCGCCGACGGAGGCGAATGCCCACCCGCACGTGAGCAATGACGGCAAGTTCGCCATCGTGCAAAACGGCATCATCGAAAACTTCATGGAGCTGCGCGAGATGCTGCAGGCTAAGGGCTTCGTGTTCCACAGCGAGACGGACACGGAGGTCATCGTCCACCTGCTGGATATGTACTACACCGGCGACGGCAACCTGAAGGACACCGTCATGAAGACGCTCGGCCGCCTGGAGGGCAGCTATGCGATCGGCATCCTGTGCGCCGATTGCCCGGACCAGATGTTCCTCGCGCGCAACGGCTGCCCGCTGATCATCGGCGTCGGCGCGGGTGAAAACTTCTTTGCCTCTGACGTGACGGCGCTCGTGTCGCACACGAAAAATGTGGTCTATCTCGACGACGGTGAGCTCGCCGAGGTGCGTGCCGACGGTTATACCGTCTTTGACTGCACCGGAAAGCCCGTGCAGAAGCCCGTCTCCCGCGTCGCGTGGGACATCGAGGCTGCCGAAAAGGGCGGCTACGAGCACTTCATGCTCAAGGAGATCATGGAGCAGCCGCGCGCCATCAAGTCCACGCTTGACCCGCGTGTGAAGGATCACCGCGTCGTGTTTGACGAACTGAAGATGACCGACGAGCAGCTCATGGGCTTCAACAAGATCATGATCACGGCCTGCGGCTCGGCGTTCTACGCGGGGCAGGCGGGCAAGTATGCGCTTGAAAAGCTCACGCACATTCCGGTCGATGCTGACCTTGCGAGTGAGTTCCGCTACCGTGACCCGATCGTGGACGAGCATACGCTCATGATCATTATTTCGCAGTCCGGCGAGACGGCGGATACCATCGCCGCCATCCGCGAGGCGCAGTCCAAGGGCGCTTATGTGCTCTCGATTGTCAACGTCGTCGGCAGCACGATTGCCCGCATCTCGGACGATGTCATTTACACCTGGGCCGGCCCGGAGATCGCCGTTGCGACCACGAAGGGCTACACCACGCAGGTGTCGGTGCTGTATCTGCTGGCGCTCTATCTGGGCGAGAAGCGCGGCTGCCTGAGCAGGGAAGAGGCGGCAAAGCTCACGGACGATCTTATGATTCTGCCGCAGATGGTGCAGCGCGCCATCGATCTCAACCCGCAGATCGCGCAGCTTGCCGAGCGCTATAAAAACAATCCGTCCCTGTTCTTCATCGGCCGCAATGTGGACTACGCCGTCTGCATGGAGGGCTCTTTGAAGCTCAAGGAGATCTCCTACCTGCACTCGGAGGCCTATGCTGCGGGCGAGCTCAAGCACGGCACGATCGCGCTCATTGAGGAGAACCGTCTCGTCATCGCCGTCGCGTGCTACGAGCCGCTGTTTGATAAGACCATGAGCAACGTCAAAGAGGTCAAGGCGCGCGGTGCGCGCGTGCTTGGTGTGGCGCTCGAGGGCAATCGCGCCATCTATTCCGAGGCGGACGATGTGATCCTCGTACCGCGCATGGACGACCTGTTCGTCGTCCCGGCGGAGATCGTGCCGCTGCAGCTCTTTGCATATTACGTCGCAAAAGCCAACGGCTGCGCGATCGATAAGCCGAAAAACCTCGCGAAATCCGTTACTGTCGAATAAGGAGAGCGTCATCCATGCCGAATCAGTCTGTCATCGTCCTCGATTTCGGAGGACAGTATAATCAGCTCATTGCGCGCCGTGTGCGCGAGTGCAATGTGTATTGCGAAGTCAAGCCGAACACAATGACCGTGGATGAGATCCGTGCCTTTGACCCCATCGGCATCATCTTCACCGGCGGCCCGCAGAGCGTATACGCCGAAGGCTCGCCGCAGGTAGATCCTGAGATCTTCCGGCTCGGAATCCCAATCCTCGGCATCTGCTACGGCTGCCAGCTCATGGCGCAGTATCTCGGCGGGGAAGTGACCGCTGCCGGAAAGGACACCGCACGCGAGTACGGCAAGACGCAGACCTGGTTCGATACTGACTGCCGTCTCTTCCGCGGCTTGCCGGAGCAGAGCATCACGTGGATGAGCCACGGCGACTATATGGCCAAGGTGCCGGAGTCGTTCCGGCTCGTGGCGCATTCGGATGCCTGCCCAACGGTCGGCATCTGCGACGAAGCGCGCGGGTTTTATGGCGTGCAGTTCCACCCGGAGGTCAATCATACCGAGTATGGTCGGGCCATGCTGCGCAACTTCCTCTATGAGGTCTGCGGCGCGACCGGCGAGTGGACGATGGGTGACTTCATGCGCAAGTCCATTGCGGACATCCGCGCCAAGGTCGGCGACGGCAAGGTGCTGCTGGCGCTTTCCGGCGGCGTGGACTCCTCCGTTGCGGCGGCGCTGCTGGCCGAGGCCGTCGGCAGCCAGCTCACGTGCATCTTTGTCGATCACGGTCTGCTGCGCAAGAACGAGGGCGACGAAGTCGAGGCCGCATTTAAAAACTGGGACATCAATCTCGTGCGTGTCAACGCCGAGGAGCGCTTCCTTACGCGCCTGAAGGACGTCTCCGACCCGGAGACCAAGCGCAAGATCATCGGCGAGGAGTTCATCCGCGTCTTTGAGGAAGAGGGCAAGAAGATCGGCTCCGTGGACTATCTGGCTCAGGGTACGATCTATCCCGACGTGATTGAATCCGGCACGAATGTCGCTGCCGTCATCAAGAGCCACCACAACGTCGGCGGCCTGCCGGACTTTGTGGATTTCAAGGAGATCATTGAGCCGCTGCGGCTGCTGTTTAAGGATGAGGTGCGCGCGCTCGGCCGCGAGCTTGGCCTGCCGGAGTATCTGGTCATGCGCCAGCCATTCCCGGGTCCGGGCCTGGCCATCCGCTGCCTCGGTGCGGTGTCCAAGGATAAGCTGGACATCCTGCGCGACGCGGACTTCATCTTCCGCGATGAGATCGCCAAGGCGCATCTCGAGCAGACGATGAATCAGTACTTCGCGGTGCTGACGAATATGCGCTCTGTTGGCGTCATGGGCGACGGACGTACCTATGACTATACGCTCGCGCTGCGCAGCGTTACAACGACGGACTTCATGACTGCCAACTGGACGCGTATTCCGTATGACGTGCTCGACCGCGTCTCCGTGCGTATTGTCAACGAGGTCAAGGGCATCAACCGCATCGTCTATGATATTACGTCTAAACCGCCCGCCACGATCGAGTGGGAGTAATCCCCAAAAGGCCAAAAAGCCTTGAAAATGCTGGAGTTTTGCGTTACGGAATTGCCCCGTGACAACAAAATGACAACATTTTAGATTATCCAAGAATAAAGAGCTATCTGATTTCTGTTAGAGAAGTCAGATAGCTCTTTTTGTTTTGTCTGAATTTAATCGTTCTTCAGCCTGTCTTTGAAAGCCTCCACCAGCGCATCGCTGAGCTGCTGGGACGGCACTTTCACATAGCCGGAGGTTTCGTCATATTTCGGGTAGTTATAACGCCACTTGTCGTAGTCCTCCCGGTTGATTTTGCCATTGCGGAGCTTTTCTGCCTGCTGTGCCCACGCTGTGAGTATTTCGGAAAGCTCAGCGGCGTCCTTCCCCTTCCGGGGATCAACACGCAGGGAAACGCCGTTCTCGCCGGTTTCCACTGTCAGACCGTAGCGATCTTCCAAAGTGAACAGTGTGTGCATCAGGCCAAGATAGCTGTCAATGTCCGGCACGGACAGTGCCAGCGGTGATACGCCCAGCGCACTGGCAAGGCTCTCCGTCAGCTCCGCCTTGGGCGTTCTGCTGCCGGACTCATACTGCGCCATACGGATGTCGGCGGTCTTTTCCGGGAAGCCGACCACCTGTCCCAAGTATTTTTGCGTCATTCCCCGCAGATTGCGGAAAAAGCGAATTCTCTCGCCGATTGCCATAGCGATTACGCTCCTCGTTTTTGTTCTGTGCAATCAGTATAGCATATAAATTTAGGTTATGTCAAGATAGCAAAAGCAAAAAAGTTAAATATTTTCCCACAAGCCTCTTGACAATAGCAAATTCGTTTAGTATAATGATTAAGCAAATAGCGTTAAGTTGTTTGCAGACAACAGAATATCCGTCGTGCGTCACGGTAATGGCGTACCCGCTCGGGCAAATCGGAATGCGGCCAGAAAGTTCTCCGACACTAAATAAGAGAACTATAACCATACGAAAGGGGTGATGAAATGGAAAACACAAGCTTTATGAGAGTGGAGGAAGTAGCGCAGGAATTGGGCATTTCCAAATCCTACGCCTACAAGATCGTCCAGAAGCTGAATGAGGAACTGAAAAGCAAAGGCTTCCTCACGATTTCGGGACGAGTCAACAAGCAATATTTTATGGAACGCACCTGTTACGGTGCTGTTCAGAAAGAGAGGTAAAAATGTCCGTTTATAAAGATACCAAAAACAACACTTGGAAGGTCTACTATCGCTTCACGGATTGGCAGGGCAAAGTCCACCAGTCTACGAAGCGAGGCTTTCCAACCAAACGAGAAGCTCTTGCTTGGGAGCGGGAACAGCTCCACAAAGTGGAAGCCGATCTGGATATGACCTTTGAGAGCTTTATCGACACCTACACAGCCGATATGAAGAACCGGCTGAAAGAGAACACTTGGCACACCAAGGAGCATATCATCCGCACCAAACTGCTTCCCTACTTCGCCAAGCGGAAAATGAACTCGATCCAGCCCAAAGACATTATCGCTTGGCAAAATGAGATGATCAAATGTCGGGATAAGAGCGGCGAGGCATATTCGCCGGTATATCTCAAAACTCTGCACAATCAGCTCAGTGCAATTTTCAATCACGCCGTGAAATTCTACGGGCTGAAAGACAATCCCGCCGCCAAGGTCGGCAATATGGGAAAGGCCAAGGCAAGAGAAATGCTTTTCTGGACGCAGGAGGAATACAAGAAATTCTCCGAAGAAATGATGGACAAGCCTGTTTCTTTCTATGCCTTTGAAATGCTGTATTGGTGCGGCATCCGGGAGGGTGAACTGCTGGCGCTGACCCCGGCGGATTTCGATTTTGACCGGGAGACGGTCACGATCAGCAAATCCTATCAGCGTATCGGTGGCCGGGACATCATCACTGACCCGAAAACGCCGAAAAGTAACCGGACGATCAAAATGCCGGAGTTCCTCAGTGAAGAAATGCAGGACTATATGAAACAGCTCTACCGAATCGGCAAAAATGACCGGCTGTTTGAAGTCACGAAAAGCTACCTTCATCACGAAATGGACAGAGGCGCCAATGCCGCAGGGGTAAAGCGCATCCGTATCCACGATTTGAGACACAGCCATATTTCACTTCTGATTGAAATGGGCTATTCGGCGGTAGCGATTGCTGACCGGGTGGGACACGAAAGCATCAATATCACCTACAACTACGCCCACCTGTTCCCATCCACGCAAAGCGATATGGCGGACAAGCTCAATCAATTCAGGAAGGGCGGTACAGATAATGTCATTGAAGAACAGAGACGAGCATAATCGCTGGCGCAGCAAAACGGTTGCTTTCCGGGTATCGCCGGAGGAAGATGCTCAAATTGAACGCTATGTGCAGCTCTCCGGGCTGACCAAGCAGGACTATATCACCCGGCGGCTCACCCACAAGGATGTAGTAGTGTACGGCAATCCCAGAGTTTTCAAGGCGCTGCGGAATCAGCTTGCCGAAGTGCTTTTGGAATTGCAGCGCATTGAGACTGGCGGCGCAGTCAATGATGAGCTGCTTGACCTAATTGAAATGATAGCCGATATTCTCGGCGGAATGAAGGAGGAATCTGAATGAACAAAGAAAAAGAAATGACCGCTCCCGTTGTATCTGTTGACGCAGATACGGAGCAGTCATCCCAAAACCTTACTGACAATAGTTTAACCGATTTTGACCCGAATTTCAAGGGGTTTGATGAAATGCAGAGAGAAATTCTGCGAATGATGGACCCGTCCTACTTGAAAACCGTGTCAATGTCTGAACTGTTGGACAATGTGTACCAGAGCAAGCCGCCCCTTGTGGATGGTCTGCTCTACCGGGGTACTTACCTTTTTGTCGGTGCTCCGAAGCTGGGCAAGAGCTTCCTGATGACCCAGCTTGCCTATCATATCAGCACCGGCACACCGCTTTGGAATTATCCCGTCCGTAAAGGAACGGTGCTGTATCTTGCGCTTGAGGACGATTACCGCCGCTTGCAGGAGCGTTCCTATCGGATGTTCGGCACGGCAGAAAATGAGAGCCTGTTCTTCTCTGTTTCGGCCGGTCAGCTTGGCAGCGGCCTCGACGAGCAGCTCACTAATTTTCTGCGGGAGCATCCAGGCACTTCCCTTATCATCATTGACACGCTCCAGAAGGTGCGTGAGGTCGGCGGGGACAACTACAGCTACGCCAACGATTATCAGATCATCACACGGTTGAAGGCGCTGGCGGATAGCTATGGCATCTGTCTGCTTCTTGTCCATCACACCCGAAAACAGCAGTCAGACGATAAGTTTGATATGATCTCCGGCACCAACGGGCTGTTGGGTGCGGCGGATGGAGCGTTTCTGCTCACCAAAGAAAAACGTACCGGTAATGCCGCTTGTCTTGATGTATCCGGAAGAGATCAGCCGGATCAGCGGCTGCACCTTTTCCGCAACGAGGAAACACTTGCGTGGGAGCTGGAGCGTGTGGAAACGGAGCTTTGGAAAGCGCCGCCGGAGCCGCTGCTGGAACAGGTTTCAGCTTTTCTTTCTTCGGCTGGTAAGGATTGGGCGGGAACGCCCACAGAGCTTTCGGCACTTCTCGGCGTGGATATGAAGCCCAATGCCCTGACAAGGCGGCTGAATGTCAACGCCGGACGGCTGCTGAATGAGTACGGCATCCGATATGAAAGCAGCCGCACTCGGAACGAGCGCACTGTAAAGCTTGCAGCGACAGAGCGATCGTGACGATATGTGACGGTGTGACGATATTTCTATGAGCGGGTGCGGTATCAAAAATACCGTCACCATCGTCACACACCGTCACAGAAGTTTCGGCGGGGTGCAGGGTGACCTTTTCAAAGGGCAGCCCTGCTGGGGAGGCAACCGCAGTTGCCGGGGCAACGCCCCACTGAGCGTGGCATTGTGCTGCGCTCAGTCTCCCCCTCGGAGAGCGCAAACAGCATCTTTTGATGGCCGCAGGCTGTCAAAAGTGCTTTTGCGTTACTCTTGACAA
>ERZ773276.209-NODE-209-length-74908-cov-12.748133_pt1 | contig 74908 bp, 68 predicted proteins | sample MGYA00511386_ERZ773276 | MGnify/ENA primary metagenome ERZ773276 (study PRJEB29015, sample SAMEA2737778) | human gut metagenome | biome: human gut; feature: human-associated habitat; material: faeces | place: China | collected 2012 ...
GAAGGAAAAAGGGAGAGCCAAGGAGACACATTATTATAATATATAGAGGGGGAATTTTCAGGAGATAAAGGAAAGGATATGTGCTACGAAAGGGAGGAGAACGAGTGTTTTGGGGTGGAATTGCGGAGAAAAATAGGGAATTGGAGGAAAATTGGAGGGGATGAAACTGGAATTGGACAGGGACTGAATGGAGAGTGAACGGGAATCAGATGGGAGTCAAACAGGGATTAAACTGAAAAGTCGGTGGGAATCAGACGAGGATTGGACGGAAATTAAAACAGGAGTCATACGGGGATTGAATGGAAATTGAGCAGGAATCAAACAGTAATCAGACAAGGATCAAACAAGAATCAGACGGGAATTGAACGGAATCCTGCGTTAACATTGTTAATGCGGTTGGGGAAACATTTATTTCAGGGATGGAAATAACAAGGCTTTTGCTTCGAAAAGACTTGTTATTTGGAGACAAAAGCCTTGATTTAACATCCTGTTAAATCAGGTAATAGGAAGAGAAGAAATGAAAGGAAGAAAAAGATTGAAGATGAAGACAATAGAGAGACAAGGGAATGTTTACCGGGAAAAGGGATAAGTGGCGGACCGAAAAGGATAGTTACGATTGAAGTAAGTATAGTTGCGATCAAAGCAGATATGGGTGCAATCAGAGCAGGTATAGGTGCAATTAAAGCAAGTGCCAATGCAATTCGGAAGAACACATTTGCGATCCGGAAAGCCTAGTTATACAATATTTTCACAAGCAAAATTTGGGACGGAAACGGGAGAAGCCTACCTTTTAAACCAAAGGCTCGTTGGTTTAAAACCAAGGAAGCGTTGATTTTAAAGATAAAGGGGGCTTGGTTTTAAAAGTAAAAGGATGGCCGTATAAGGAGGCTATAGGGGCGTTTTTCAGGAAATTGAGAGGTGATCAGAGAAAAAGAGAGAATAAGGAAATATACCGATCTAAGAAGAGACGAAGTTGAAAATTAACGGTAATTAAACCACAGATAAAAGTAAGTCGTTACTATTCTTATCCTCCTCCCCTTCCATTTATAAGAATAGAATAAGAATAGTAACGACACTAACAATTTCTATTGAAAGCCCTTCTTACAAATAACCGGCATAAGAGGGCAACAGTAAATTTGTATAATCCGTAGTGAACTATTTACGACTCCTTCACCAACTGCCCCATAGCCCATACCGCCTTGACGTTCAGATCACGATCCAGGATCAGAATATCCGCATCTTTATCCTTCTGGAGAGATCCTTTACGGTCATAAACTCCCATAATACGGGCAGGAGTCTCAGAAGCCATACGTATGGCATCTGCCAGGGGAATATCAGCCTTCACCATCGTACGCAGCAACTGATCCATGGTAGCAATACTACCTGCCAAGGCCGAACGGTCGGCAAGCTTGCACACACCGTCTTCTATAATAATACGGGGATCGTCAATTGCCTTGCCTTCAGCAGCCGCATATGAAAGTGCGTCGGTCACCAGGCAAGTATGCTCCACTCCCTTCAGCTTATAAGCCAGTTTCAAAATAGTGGAAGGCAAATGAATGCCGTCAGCAATCAGCTCGATAGTCATGCCATCGGTCAGGTAGACACTCTCAACCGTTCCCTCGTATTTATATTCGCGACGCTTATGGAAGCCCGGCATTGCATTGTAGAAGTGCGCAGCATGTGTAAATCCTGCCTCGTATGCTTCCTTTATGCCATCATATTCGGCTTCCGTATGCGAAACAGCTCCTACAATACCCTTCGACCTTAGACAACGTGCAAAGTCAAGTGCTCCGGGCAGTTCGGGAGAGGCATCCCAACGCTTGATGCAATCGGTGCTTTCAAGCAAAGAGGTGTATTCTGCCACATCGACTTCTTTCACTTGGTTTGCAAACTGTTCTCCCGCCATCTTACGGTTCAGGTAAGGGCCTTCCACATGCAAGCCGAGTATCGGGCTATCGGGTTCGGCCATCAGTTTTTCGCATATATCTACAGCTTTGCGTATTTCGGAAAACGGAGAAGAAGAAAGTGTCGGGAAAAAACTGGTGGCGCCGTGCTTCATGTGTGCAGCTATCGCCGTGCGGAAAGCCTCTTCGGTACATTCCGTAAAATCGTGTCCTCCCCCGCCATGGGCATGCATACAAACAAAACCGGGAACAATATACATTCCTCTGGCATCCACCAGATCGGCACCGATCAGCGCCAGGTCGCAATTAGTTACTTCCAGAATTTTTCCATCTCTCATCAACACAGAACCTTCGTTCAACCAACCTTGCGGAGTAAATATGCGTCCATTGATAATTTGAGTCAACATGATAAATTATAGTATTAGAGATTCATACTCGTGTTATTTTTGTTTATCGGAAACAAAATTAGACACTTCTGTTGAGATAGAAAAATAAAATAGCTTTTCTTTTCAGTTTTATTTCAGAAATAAGCCTTTTCTTTGCAGGTAGAAATAAAAAGCCCTATGAAAATATTAATAATCGAAGACGAACCCTCACTGAGGGAACTTATCCAGCGTTCGCTCGAAAAAGAACGCTACGTAGTGGAAGCTGCCGCAGACTTCCAGTCGGGATTACGCAAGATAGAGGACTACGATTACGACTGCGTCTTGCTGGACATTATGTTGCCTGACGGCAATGGGCTGAATCTGCTGGAGCAACTGAAGAAGATGCATAAACGGGAAAATGTAATTATCATCTCGGCCAAAGACTCCCTGGACGATAAAGTACTGGGGCTGGAACTGGGCGCTGACGACTATCTGCCCAAACCCTTTCACCTGGCCGAATTAAATGCCCGCATCAAAAGTGTGATCCGACGCCAGCGCCGCGACGGAGAAATGGACATACGCCTGGCCAACATACGTATCGTTCCCGATACATTCCAGGTATTCGTAGATGACAAGGAAATAGAATTAAACCGCAAAGAGTATGATATTCTTCTTTACTTTGCCAACCGTCCCGGACGACTGGTAAACAAAAACACACTTGCCGAATCGGTGTGGGGAGATCATATCGACCAGGTAGACAATTTTGATTTCATCTATGCGCAAATCAAGAATCTGAGAAAGAAACTTAAAGATGCCGGTGCCTTGGCAGAACTTAAGGCTGTATATGGATTCGGATACAAAATGACTGTTGAATAAAAAAGACTCTACCTCCATGAAGTTGATATACCGTATTATCATCCGCATCGCACTCATGCTGACAGTTGTTCTCGGGGCATGGGCTGTATTTTTCTATATAGCCGTGATAGATGAAGTGAACGACGAAGTAGACGACTCTCTGGAGGATTACTCGGAAACCATCATTATCCGTGCCCTGGCCGGAGAAGAACTGCCCTCGAAAAACAATGGGTCGAACAATCAATACTATCTTAGAAAAGTAAGTAAAGAGTATGCCGACGAACGCGAAGATATCTGCTACAAAGACTCCATGGTTTATATTGTGGAGAAGGAAGAGACTGAACCGGCACGCATACTGACCACCTTATTCAAAGATGACGAAGGGCAATATTACGAGCTTACCGTATCGACACCGACGATTGAGAAGGACGACCTGAAAGACGCCATGCTGGGATGGATTATTTTTCTGTACATCGTCCTGCTGCTCACCATCCTGATTGTCTGCATCTGGATATTTCACCGCAGCATGAAGCCATTTTACAATCTGCTGCGCTGGCTGGATGCCTACAGGATAGGCCGTCCCAATCGCCCTTTGAAGAATGAAACGCAAATTATGGAGTTCAGGAAGCTGAACGAAGCAGCCATCCGCAACGCGGAACGAAGCGAGCACATCTTTGAACAACAAAAACAATTCATCGGCAATGCTTCACACGAAATGCAAACGCCGTTAGCCATCTGCCGGAATCGCCTGGAAATGCTGATGGAAGACGACTCCTTGTCTGAAGCACAGTTGGAAGAGCTGATAAAAACGCACCAGACTCTGGAGCATATCACCAAGCTCAATAAATCGCTGCTGTTACTATCCAAAATAGATAACGGACAATTCTCCGAGACCCAAACGGTGGAATTCAACAGCATGCTCAAGCGATATATAGAAGATTATAAAGAAGTATACGGCTATCGGGAAATTGAGCTGACGTTAGATGAACAGGGAATATTCCGGGCGGAAATGAATGAATCACTGGCAGTCGCCCTGATAACGAACCTGCTCAAAAATGCGTTTGTACACAACGTAGACGGTGGACATATCCGGATTGAAATAACCGACCATAGCATGACCTTCAGGAATAGCGGCACAAACCATCCCCTGGATGCGACCCATATCTTTGAACGATTCTATCAGGGAAGCAAAAAGGAAGATTCGACCGGACTGGGACTTGCCATAGCCGACTCCATCTGTAAATTACAGCATCTCACACTCAGGTATTATTTTGAGAAAGATGAACACTGTTTCGAATTGCGGAAGAACAATTTCACCACAGATTACACAGATTAACACAGAACGAATTTAATCTACTGAAAGCCGGAGACATTCATCTGCACAAATCCGTGTAATCTGTGGTGGATACGACTCCCCGGCACACCTGCCTGTACAAATCATTTTCATACCTGTTGCGAGAAGGACTTCCCGCTCAGCGTTAAATGTTGTGTAAATATACAGTATAAGTTCAACCGGATGAACAAGAGTAATCGAACTTTTATTTAGAAAAAAGTATCAAAATGGAGAGAATTCCCAATTCTTTTCAGAATCGACCTTCATCTTTGCAATATAAATTAATTGCTAACAGTAAAAACCATTAAAAAAGGATGAATATGAAAAAGTTACTTATTTTATTCGTATGCCTGTTCACTCTGCAAACCATCGCAAGAGCGGACGATGATAAACCTATCCAGGTAAACCAAATGCCGCAGAAGGCACAGCAGTTCATCAAACAACATTTTGCCGGCAACAACATTGCCATGGCCAAAGTTGAAAGCGATTTCTTACAGAAAAGCTACGACGTCATTTTCACCGACGGCAACAAAGTGGAATTCGACAAGAAAGGAAACTGGACTGAAGTAAATTGCAAATTCAGTGTAGTGCCACAGGGCATAATACCCGCTCCTATCCAGAAGTACGTAACCACCAACTATGCGGATGCGAAGATTCTGAAAATAGAACGTGATAAAGCGGATTATGAAGTGAAACTGTCCAACGGATGGGAACTAAAATTCGACTCTAAATTTAACTTAATCGATATCGATAACTGATGTTACGCACATATACGGGTATAATTCCGCTTTATTACAATATGCGCATAACATGAATTGACAACTAAAAAAGTATAGTAGAAATGAAACTGAAAATGTATTTTCTTCTTTTGGCACTGGGTGCCCTGGGATTACAAAGCTGTGATAACGATGATGATGATGATCTGTCTTATGTACCGGCAGAACTGAAAAACGCATTCACCGCAAAGTACCCGACAGTCAGCAATGAAAAGTGGGAAACAAAAGGTAACTATTATGTGGCTGACTTCCGCCATCAAAACTATGAAACCTCTGCTTGGTTTACTCCGGACGGAACATGGCAAATGACAGAAACCGACATTCCATATCAGGCTCTGCCCTCAGCGGTAAAAAGTGCTTTTGAAAGCAGTGAATATGCAAAATGGAAAATAGATGATGTAGATATGCTGGAACGTCTGGATATGGAAACCGTATATGTCATCGAAGTAGAATCCGGCAAACAAGAGTTCGACCTGTATTATTCGGCAGAAGGAATCCTGATTAAAAGCGTTGCAGACACGGACAATGATTCGGGAAATTACCTTCCGGCGGAAGTCCCCGCAGCCATCGAGAACTTTATAAAAGAGAAGTATCCGGATGCGCGACTGGCAGAGATTGAAGTGGAACATGGAATGACAGAAGTCGATATTATCCACAACAATATCAGCAAAGAGGTTGTATTCAACAGCTCCAACCAATGGGCATACACTTCCTGGGACGTACACCGGAATGCACTACCGGTTGAGGTGACCAGTGCAATTGCCTCTTCACCACAATATGCCGGATATCACGTAGATGAAGCCGACTTTTTTGAAACTCCCACAGGCGAATACTATCTGGTTGAACTGGAAAAAGGAGAGCTGGAAGTAAAAGTGAAAATCACCGTAAAAGGAGAATTCATCCCATAAGTACTAAAACCGTGACAGGTGGCCAACCTGACACAATGCATAAAAAGGGAGACTGAATCAAAACTCTTTTCACCACGGAGTAACACAGAGTAGCACAGAGTCTTTTAACTAATAATCAATAACTTAAAATCGCCTCTGTGTTACTCTGTGTCCTCTGTGGTGAGTTTCGACACAGCCTCACTTCTATTGCTTATTTATACCAACCGGTATCTGCCCAACCGGAAGCCTTATACCATCCCGTATCCCGGTAGGACGTATTGGTAGACTCCCTATTCGTCATTGGAATATAAGTGGAAAGCCCTTTCGCCTTTGAATCCATGGTAAACATGCCGGCATATGCCGAATAGTTGCGCGGAGTCGACTTCCAGTAAACCATTACCTTATCAAAAGCCGCCTTCCATGCATCATAATCGCTGTTACCGGCTGTCAGCTTGTAAATATACTGATCGAGGTCATGATACAACGCCAGGTACCTCCGATCATAACACATCACCCCTGAAAGATCAAAATCAGTCTTTCCCGTCACATATTTGGGAAGTATCTTTGCTGTGGCAGCTGCCAGATTTTCAAGTTCACTCATTTTTGCGACTCCCACCGAAACCCCACCGGTCCAGTTGTCATTAGCCAGCCCTACTCCGTCGTTATACCTGTTTTCATAGTAGGCATAATAAGCAGAGGCAATCTTCATGGTCGGGTTTCCGGCAGTAAACATAGCGGGAACCACGTCTTCATAAGGAGCTCCCGGACCGGGAATTTCAGTAGGCGAGCTGATCATATAGTCACCGCAGTCACGTAAAGCATAAGCCACTTCCACCGACTCCATGAAACAGGCATCGAAGAACAAGAAATCAAGCTTTGGAGCCACCTGTAAGGCTTCGTGCAGATCGTCTATATTCATATAATCATTGCCGTCTTGTCCGAACCAGCGCGTTTTGGCCGGCGAGGGTATCCATCCTTCTCCATGCGACCAGAAGCCCATCCCGTAACTCTCTGCCTTATAAGTATTGAAGGCGGTTGAAATGACTTTTTTCATAACAGCCACATCCGTTGAGTTCTGTTCCGGATAGTTGGCAACCACTTCTTCCACAACCTGCCCTTTTCTGTTTTTACCCAAACGAACCAGACGGGGAGCCGAATAATCATCGATATAAACCAACAGATTATTAGATGTTGCATCGACCTGCTTCATTCCTTTTATCATTTCTTCCATATCCACCCGGGCAAATGGAGACAAAGAGTTTTGCGCCATCATATAAATTAAAACCGTACGCGAACCATACGCCGGAAGAGTAGGTTCATCTTCATTCCGGCAAGCGCTAAACAACACGATAAAGCTTGCAAGAAAAAGAATCATTTTTGATTTCATAGCTGTATTGAATTTAAAACCTAAAAAAAGGATGCCTAAAAGCTCCTCCATCAGGAGCTTCTAAGCATCCCCTTCTTATATAACGTTTAAGTTATTCTTCCGGTTTAGTGAATTTAAAACTTTGGGTATCTATTTTCTCAAGAGCCACCGATTTATTCTTTTTATATTTACCCAATACCTTTGCAGCCTCCTTTTCAAGTTTCTTCTGATTCTCCGAGAAGTAGATCATGCAAGTACGGTTGGGTTGCCCTTTATCAATCTCCAGATAGTTTTTCAGTTGATAGCTGTATATCTCTCTATGCGGCAGAAATCCGTTTTTATCCAGCGCCACGCTATCGAGTACCTGAATCTCGGTGTAGTATACCACTGTATCGGTAAATGACGCCGATACTCCAAAAGCATAAACGGGCTTATGTTCTCCTTTTTTCAACGAAAACGCCGAGCACAATGTAAACACTAACGCTACGGCAAACAGTATTTTTACGTATTTCATATTCTGTTATTATTTTAACTTCGCAAAGATAACAAAAAAAAACGCCCATCAAAAGATGAAGCGTTTTTTAAATTCTTTTCGGAAACTGATATATCTTGCTTATCCCAAGTAAGATTTGAGCAATTTACTACGATTACTTTGTCTTAATCTTCTGATTGCTTTTTCCTTAATCTGGCGGACACGCTCACGTGTGAGACCGAATTTGTCGCCGATTTCCTCTAATGTCATTTCCTGCTGTCCGATACCGAAAAACATCTGTATGATTTCTTTTTCCCTATCGGTTAACGTAGAAAGAGCTCTATCAATTTCCCTCGCAAGAGACTCATTAACCAGAGAACGGTCTGCCATGGGCGAATCATCGTTCACCAACACATCGAGCAGGCTGTTGTCTTCTCCTTCAACAAAAGGTGCATCCACCGAAATATGACGGCCGGATACTTTCAGCGTATCGGAGATCTTGTCAACCGGAATGTCCAGTTCACCTGCCAGCTCTTCGGGAGACGGACGACGCTCGTTCTCCTGTTCGAACTTAGAGAAGGCCTTGCTGATTTTGTTCAGCGAACCAACCTGGTTCAACGGAAGACGAACGATACGGGATTGCTCTGCCAATGCCTGCAAAATAGACTGGCGAATCCACCATACAGCATAACTGATAAACTTAAAACCACGTGTTTCATCAAACTTCTCGGCAGCTTTGATCAGTCCTAAATTGCCTTCATTAATCAAGTCGGGCAAACTCAAACCTTGGTTCTGGTACTGCTTGGCTACGGATACGACGAAACGAAGATTGGCACGTGTCAGTTTCTCTAATGCTACACGGTCACCCTTACGAATGCGTTGAGCGAGTTCTACCTCTTCTTCCACAGTAATAAGGTCCTCGCGACCGATTTCCTGCAAATACTTGTCAAGAGAAGCGCTCTCTCTGTTAGTGATACTTTTGGTAATCTTTAGTTGTCTCATTCTTATAAAACAGATTTGGAGTGCAAAGTTACGACAATTTATTTGTTAACGTATAAATTTCCACAACTTTTTCACCATTAATTATCTACTACTACAAACAAAAAGAGTGTCGACTGGTTGATTGCCGGCACTCTCTTTTCGATTTCCTTAGCTATTATTAAGCTACCGAATACTTTTTTCGGCAGACGATTCGCTGGTGTGACCATACTCACCACACAGCAGCTTTCAGCTAATTTACTCCTGAGTCAAGTCTACAGCGTAATATCCGCGTTTTCCTGAAGGGAATACTCCTGTGAGGAAGAGCACCTGGTTCGGTGATTTCACAGCAGCTTTCATCACTTCTTCAAGATCGCTGACTTTACGCATCGGCTGATCGTTGGCTTTCAGGATGATGAAGCCCTTTCGTACACCGGCATCCGCCATCTTGCCCGAAGTCACTCCGGTCACCTGCAAGCCGTATCCGAGATTGAGTTGTCTCTTCAAGTCGTCCGGCAACTCCTTAAAGGCAGCACCCAAAATCTCCATACCTGCATCCTTCACAATCTTTGTTGTACCTTGTTCATTCTTCAACGTTACGTCGATATTCTTTTCTTTCTTGTCACGCATCACCTTCACGGTAACTTTATCACCCGGACGATGCTGTGCAATGGCTTCCTGCAAATCGGCGAAGTTCTGTACTTTCTTACCATCGATGCCGATGATGATGTCGTCCACCTTGATATCGGAACCGGCAGCAGAACCGCCATCCACAATCTCACGAACCCACACGCCGTCTACAACGCCAAACTCTTTGCGTTTATCGGCCAAAGTAGCTCCCGACTTGTCAATCGGCTGGTCGGACATCATGTCGCCGTCACCCGCGAGAGAAGTACCCTTGATTCCCAGCAATGCACGCTGTACGGTTCCGTATTGTTTCAAGTCACTGACCACTTTGGTCATCACGCTCGTCGGAATGGCAAAACCATATCCGGCATAAGCACCCGTGGGTGAAGAAAGAACGGCATTGATACCTACCAACTCACCTTTTGCATTGACCAAAGCTCCACCACTGTTTCCCTGATTGATAGCGGCGTCTGTCTGGATAAACGACTCCACACCACCAATACCGTATACGCCCAAAGTACGTGCCTTGGCGCTGACAATACCTGCGGTTACAGTCGAAGTCAGATTGAAGGGGTTACCTACCGCCAAGACCCACTCTCCCACTTTCAGGGCATCCGAATCGCCGATAGGAACGGTCGGAAAATCATCTCCTTCGATTTTGACCAAAGCCAGATCCGAATTCGGGTCGGTACCGATCACACGGCCTTTAAACTCACGGTTGTCATTCAACTTCACAACAATCTCGTCCGCCCCGTCAATCACATGGTTGTTGGTTACGATATAGCCATCCTTCGAAATGATGACTCCCGAACCGAAACCGACACGCGGCTGGGTCTGTACACGGCGCTGCTGTCTGCCTCCATTACCGAAAATATCTCCGAAGATCTCGGCAAACGGATCTCGCACGGTGACTGTTTGTTCTTTAGCTTGTTGAGTCGATTTTATATGTACCACAGCATGAAGCGAATTTTCTGCTGCCTGCGTCAGATCCACAGGCTGTGCATTAATGGCGTCATAAGCAGCCAAGCGGGCATTGGGATTCTGGCGGAACTGTTCGCTGAACGACAGGCTGTCTCTGTTTTCCGGTTTCAACATCGTATACGTTGTCACTCCGGCAACTCCTGCGCTGAGAAGAACAACCGCTCCTACCCCAAGAATGTTTTTTGTTGTCTGTTTCATACTATTCTTTTTATTCATTTAATTGTTAATATTCTACTTTCATTTAACATTTACGACGTTAAAATAACGACAAAAATCATTCTGTTATTCTCCTTGTCACTCTTTTTTGTTCTCTTTTAACAGTGAATCTGCAGAGCTTAACAGCGGTTAACGGCAGAGACTGACAAATTAGCATTCGTTGCATGACACACAAGTATTTAGAAGGCAGAAAAAAGACTTAAGCGTTTCCCTCGAAAGACCAAAGTCTTTTTGAGAAACACTTAAGTCTTTTCGGAAAACGCTTAAGCCTTTTATGGAGAATGAACTTAATAATTCAAGTAGTCTATATCCATATGATAACTCCATTGCGGGAAGTACAGGTTTCCCCCTTCCCACTCTACCTCCCCACGCTGGAAATCAACCGTTTCACTACGCGGATATTTCTTCTCGGGAACCAACGGCATGGAATAGTCACTGTTGACTATCATACGCCAGGAATCGATACCTCCCAGAAAGAACATCTTTTCTTCGGGATTGCCGGCAAATGCGGGAATGCCGAATGATTGATCTACCGGCACCCAGCCCGCGCCTTCGAAATAGACTTCCGCCCAATCGTGCAGGTTCCATGCACGGGGATGCATCATAAAGCCGCTCTGGAAACGGGCAGGAATGCCACTGCAACGGCAGAGGGTGATAAACAACAGGCTCACCTGGCCACAATCGCCGTGACGATTGTCGAGCACATATTCCGGAATATTCTCAATAGTGGAATATTCGCGGGCCGAAGCCCAGGGGAAATGATCGTTTATCCAACGGAAAATGCGTTGCGCCTTCAACAAAGGATTGGTTTCACCGGCTGTCAGATTGGCAGCCAGCTCTTTGATACGGGGTGAAAAACGGATATGTGTGTCCCGTTCGGCAGTATATTCTTTATAAAGAGCACCGACAGTATCATAAGGCAGTATATTTTCGGGCTTCAACGGATGCCATTCGGCACACGAGGTATATTCAAAGGTTTCCGAAAAGACCGTCGGCTCACCGGGAATGGCCTGCTTCTCCATATAGAGGGTGCTGTGCCGGCATGAAGGCGGAGCCAATGTATAGCGGAGCTCGCTGGTACGTATCAGTTTCACGTTTTGCTGACGGGCCTGATCCGTACGGGGATAGGGCAGCCAGCAGCGGATCGTTTTTCCGGCAGGAACCGCGTTGCTGTCCACCGTCAGCGTGTAGGTGACCCGCATCCGCTTTGGCTGCACGACAGGCGTTCTCTCTTTCCTGACAGCGGCCATCACTTCGGGCAGATGTTCTTTATTGACTTGTTCGCTCGTGCTCAGTGAAGTGCCTTCTTTCTCCATTTTGACGGCACAGCAGGCAGAGTCTATCCGGAACAGGTTGGGACCGGCATTGCGGAAATAACGTTTCTCCCCGTCGATCATCCGGCATTCAAGCGCTTTGCTCTCTTCCCATTGGCGCATCTGTTCGTCCGTCACGTCGGGAATGTATTTGCGGATATAGTCTTTCACCTGAGATTCGGTCAGACAGAAGTCCGCCAGCAACCGTTGGTGCAAGTCATCGTCCCAGTTGTAAGGCTTGGGAGCCTGCCGCGAAGTACAGGCTGAAAGGCTGATAAATACGGCAATTATATAAAGTAGTTTTTTCATTATCAAAACAGTTTCAAAGGTTTATCCGCATTCATAATTTAACCACACCAATTCCCGGAAGGTCGTTGAGCATGATCTTGCCTTTTACAACCTCCATCCCTCTGAAGCGGTCGTTCGCTATCAGCAAGTTTCCGTCCAGATCGGCAAAATCGACGGCCGGAGAGAATTGTGCGGCGGCAGAAACCGCGCACGAAGTTTCCGTCATACATCCCACCATCACTTTCATTCCCAATGCACGCGCCAACGTAACCATCTTCCAGGCTTCCCGCATACCGGTACACTTCATCAGTTTGATGTTTATCCCCGTAAAGGCTCCCTTCAATCCTGCCACATCAGTCAGCCGTTGCAAAGATTCGTCGGCAAAAACAGGTAACGGACTATGCTGGGTCACCCATGCAATATCGTCCAACTGTGCTTTGGGCATAGGCTGTTCAATCATTACAATTCCTTTTTCTTTCAGCCACTGAATCATGTCCAATGCATATTTCTTATCCGTCCACCCCTGATTGGCATCGACCGCAATAGGCAGATCGCTCACCGAACGGATCGTTTCAATCATCTGTTTGTCATTCTCACGCCCTAACTTCACTTTGAGGATATTGAACTGCCCGGCCACCTCAAGGGTCTTTTCACGTACCACCTCGGGGGTATCGATGCCTATCGTGAAAGTGGTCGAAGGTGCTTTAGCCTTATCCAGTCCCCAGATCCTGTACCAGGGTGCTCCCAGAAGTTTACCCACCAAGTCGTGCAAGGCGATGTCTATGGCAGCTTTGGCAGCCGTATCTCCCGGAGTGATACCGTCTACATAAGCCAGTATATCTTCCAATTGGAGCGGATCGTCAAACTGTTCCAGATCGACCTTCTTCAAAAAAGCCATCACCGAGTCTACCGTCTGTCCCAGATAAGGAGGCATCGAAGCCTCGCCATAACCGATGACTCCGTCATATTCTATCTCTACCTGCACATCGGGAGTGGTGGTTCGCGAATAAGTAGCCACCGTAAACACATGTTTCAGTTTCAGCTCGTAAGGGAAAAAGCGCAATTTCAGCTTTGCTCCCAGGCCGAGTTTGTTGATCGCAAATGAAGCGGGGCTCTTCTCGCCGGCAAAAACACCTTGCAATGACAGCCCCGAACCTATGGCGGCAAAAGCAGCGGTCTTGAGGAAATCTCTTCGGTTTTGCATATCTATTTTGAGTTTAGTTATAATACGGATTCGTAACGGTGGTGTTTAAGGCTGCCTCCTTATTTATAGATGGCAACACACGGACTGCATACAGCAGGCGATTCAGGTTATACTCATCAAAATCGGCATCCGACGGATCGAAACTGCTGACATGGACATCGCCTTGTGAGTGAATGAACTTTTTATCACCCAGATAAATGGCCACATGAACCACACGCTCTTTCTTCCCGGCAGTGGCCTTCCGCCCGAAGAAAATCAAATCTCCCGGCTGAACATTACCGAAGTCAGGAGCAATGTCGATATGCTCGCCCACATAAGCCTGTTGAGAGGCATCACGGGGAATGATGATATCGTGCATAAATAAGGCGGTACGTACAAAGCCGCTGCAATCGACTCCCTTCGAAGAAGTGCCCGCCCATAGATAAGGAATCCCCATCATTGTATAAGCGGTGCGGATGATGCTTGAAGCGTCTTGCTTCAAAGAAGCACGCCACTCCTTTTCGGGCATCGATATCGATCGTGAGATATAAGCCTGCCGTCCGTCCGGATAAGAGACTTTATAAAATCCGCCTTGCGTACCTTCGTACTTCAGGCGGTTTCCGGCTACCACGTCCGACACGGATTGAGACTTTTCATCCGGCTGCTGATAAGTGAACCCATAATGCGACGTCACTACAATTTTATCTGCCTTGTTCCAGGCATCCAGCCCGGCTTTGGTGACCGGATGGATTCCTACCCGGTGTACCCATGCGATATAATTATCAGGTGTCTGGATGCGATACCAGTTGCGATGTTGCAACACTTTAACGGGCATTCCCATCAATGCCTGGGTAGTCATCTCCGAAGAGAAATCATCCTCTACACGCATATTGCATACAGAGAGATTGACAATGCCGTACATCTTTCCTTCCAGGGCCACGCTGTCCGGAACCAGTTGCAGGCTGTCCCTCACTTCATAAGCCTTCTCTTCCAGTCCCGATAACAAAGCCGACTTAGCTTCCGCTGAGGTAGTCGCCCCCTTTACGGTAATCGTCTTTCCGGATACATCGTAATCCACATCCCAAAGGATGACACGCTTATCGGGAATGAACCGGTTGCGAACTTCACCGGACAACAGTTCTACATCTTGGGGAAGTGCGTTTTTCTTGTTCTCAGGAATACCTGTACAGGCGGACACTGCCAGAAGCAGCGATACAAAGGGGATCATATTCTTCATGAAAGAAAGATTTGGGGGTTACATTTTTAGCAAAGATAGAAACTATTTCCGTTTTAGATATATATTTTCAAAAATATTAAGAATAAGAACTGAAATTGAGCCATACGGTGTTCACCACAGAGGACACAGAGGGCACAGAGGGCACGAATGACATGAATTCACCTCAGATTACGCAGATTATCACAGATTAATAATTTATTCTACTGAGAGTTAAATTAAAATATCTGTGTTAATCCTGTGTAATCCTGTGGTGAAAAAAAACTCTGTGCCCTCTGTGTCCTCTGTGGTGAACCGAACTAATCCTCCCTTCCGTTTGCTCAAACAAAATAATTCTTGTACTTTTGCTGACCAAAGCAGTTGGCCGGTCTGTCGCGTGTATTTCGGTACAGGAGGAAAGTCCGGGCAACACAGAGCATCCTACTTCCTAACAGAAAGCTGTCCGCGAGGGTAGAGTAACGTAGAAGAAAATAACCGCCACTCCTTTCGGGGAGAGGTAAGGGTGAGAAGGTGGGGTAAGAGCCCACCAGCCGTATGGTGACATATCGGGCTGTACGTCTTAGGAGTTGTAAGGTCATGTAAACCGGCGTTATGAGAGTTGCTCGCTCCATGTCGGAGGGTAGACCGCTAAAGTGGTGTGGTGACACCCCACTCAGATAAATGACAGGCACCTTGATTTATTCAGGGTACAGAACTCGGCTTATAGGCTGACTGCTTTTCTTTTTTTTAATTTCAAATAACAGACCTATGAATCAGCGTCTCTCCGATATATGGAAATTCATTACCTATGATATCTGGCGGATTACGGAAAGCGAAGTCACCCGCACCAAGTTCTCGATATACAATATCATCAAAACGATCTATCTCTGCGTCAACCGCTTCAACAAAGACCGCATCGTAAACAAAGCCTCAGCACTGACCTACAGCACACTGCTCGCCATTGTGCCCATCCTGGCCATCGTCTTTGCCATTGCACGCGGATTCGGTGTTTCCACTTTGATGGAAAGCCAGTTTCGTGATGGTTTCGGAGGTTCCACCGAAGCGACGGATGTTATCCTGCAATTCGTAGACTCGTATCTGTCACAAACCAAAAACGGTATTTTTATCGGAGTCGGCCTGGTCATGTTGTTGTGGACCGTGCTCAACCTGGTCAGTAACATTGAAATCACCTTCAACCGCATCTGGCAAGTGAAAAAAGGACGCAGCATGTACCGCAAAATCACCGATTATTTTTCAATGTTCCTGCTGATGCCGATCCTGATCGTGGTATCGGGAGGTCTTTCCATCTTTGTGGGCACTATGCTGAAGAGTATGGCGGATTTTGTTTTGCTTGCTCCTATCCTGAAATTCCTGATCCGTCTGATTCCGTTCGTGCTGACCTGGCTGATGTTTACGGGACTCTACATCTTCATGCCCAATACGAAGGTAAAATTCAAGCATGCACTGATCTCCGGTATCCTTGCCGGTTCCGCTTACCAGGCATTTCAGTTCCTGTACATCAGCAGCCAGTTGTGGGTGTCCAAGTACAATGCCATTTACGGTAGTTTTGCTGCCCTGCCGATGTTCCTGTTATGGTTGCAAATATCATGGACCATCTGCCTGTTCGGTGCCGAACTGACCTACGCCGGACAGAATATCCGTAACTTCAGTTTCGACAGAGACACGCAGAATATCAGCCGCCGTTACCGGGACTTCATCTCTATCCTGATAATGTCTCTTATAGCCAAACGTTTTGAAAACAATGAAACGCCTTACACCGCCGAAGAGATATCCGAAGAGCATCGCATCCCTATCCGGCTGACCAACCAGATACTCTATCAACTGCAAGAGATTCATCTGATCCACGAAGTTGTGACCGATCAGAAAAGTGAAGACATCGCATATCAGCCTTCCATCGACATCAATCAACTGAACGTCGCTTTACTGCTCGACCGGCTGGATACTTACGGCTCAGAAGACTTCAAAGTAGATAAAGACGAGGAATTCAGCGAACAGTGGAAAGTATTACTCGACTCAAGGGAGGAATATTATAAAAAGGCAAGCAAAGTACTGCTGAAAGACTTGTAGTTCACCACAGAGTAACACATTCACCACAGAGGACACAGAGGACACAGAGTTTAATTAGCTGCGCTCAATCTGTTTTCAGACAAAAGAACACACGAATACATAAAGAATCATCTGCCCTTTTGTCCTTATGTCTAAAAAAACTCTGTGTCCTCTGTGGTGAATGTCTCCTGCCGGCAGAGGCCGTTCACCCTGCCGCCATTTACCTCCGATGATGCCGTCATTCCGTTCACTTCTCCCAAACGGGGTGCTACACACGACGTTCCGTGCTTGAGGTGAAAGGAGGATCGGGAGTAGCTCTGCTTTCTCTTCTTCTCCTTCTTCTTCTTTCTCTTTTAATATATTCTTTTCTTAGCACCGTGTTACGGTGAAACGCCCATTGGCAGCACGTTTCACGGTGACTTCCACCGCTCCCCACGGTGACGGTTCCGGCAACCGTAGTCCCGGTTGCAGCGGGTTCTCGACGGTCCGTCCCGGTTGAAATGCGGTTCTGGACGGGGGTGTTCGGGTCGGTGAATCAGAGATTATTCAGTTCATTAATAGCTGTTATAAGAAACAACTTTCTCCTTTTCTTTTCGGATCTTTTTCCGTTTCTCCTTCACCGGATAGCCAATCAGCACATCCAGCAACACACGTTTCGAAGAGGGAATACCGGTCAGGCTCTTCACCTCTTTCTCGTCAAACCAGCCGAGTATGCACGATCCCAACCCTTCGCTTTCGGCAGCCAGCACAATGTGCGCAACCGCAATGCCTATATCGATCTGCGGAAAATGCTTCCCTTTCAGTTTGCCGCCCAGCCTGGACGTTATGTTAGCCGACTCTTCTACAATCAGTATGTGCACAGGAGCATCTTTAGCAAATTTATTCATTCCCAACCCCGCAGCAGCTTTGCCAACCTTCTCCGCCAATAACGGATCGGTTACTACCACAAACTTCCAGGGTTGCGCATTGCATGCGGAAGGTGCCAAACGTCCTGCCTCGAGGATACGTTCCAGCTTATCCGGTTCCACAGGACGTGATTTATCATAGGCCCTGTCACTTTGCCGGGCATTTACCAATTGCAGAAAGTCGTTCATACCTGGTCCTGCTATTTATATTGAATCATCCGGCTGATGTACTTGCCGATGATGTCAAATTCAAGGTTCACAATACTGCCTACCTCAAAAGTATGGAAATTGGTATGCTCGTAAGTATATGGAATAATCGCTACCTGGAAAGTATCGTCCGTCGGATTGCATACCGTCAGACTGACACCGTTCACCGTTACCGATCCCTTATCTACGGTGATGTAGCCACGTTTAGCCATTTCCTTGTCGAAAGCATATTTAAATGTGAAATACCAACTTCCGTCCGCATCTTTTATACCGATACATTCGGCAGTCTGATCCACATGTCCCTGCACAATGTGTCCGTCCAGACGTCCGTTCATCATCATACTGCGTTCCACGTTCACCTTGTCCCCCACCTTCAGCAACCGGAGGTTCGAGCGGTCCAGTGTCTCTTTCATGGCAGTCACTGTATAGGTATCTTCCGTCATGCTGACCACAGTCAGACAGACTCCATTGTGCGAGATACTCTGATCTATCTTCAACTCGTTTACAAACGAACACTTCAGTGTGAAATGTATATTCTCCTGGTCTTTCACCAGTGCTACAACGGTAGCGTACTCTTCTACGATTCCGGAAAACATAGTTCTATTTTTAATATTAGGATTTACCATTCAAAAAGATGCATACGCGCATCAACGGGGGTCAAAGATACAAAGAAAATGGGAGAGAGTGAGTGAATAAACATAAAAAAGCGGGGCTTTTCACAAAGCCCCGCTTTTCAGTTTTCAATAGGTATTAGTTTTTTTTTAAGGTAAAAAGATTGTTTTCAGGATAACGGTGCAAATATAGGTGCTTTTCTCGTTATGAACCAAATATAAAAACATGTCATATAACATCTTTTTGATTTTTCTTTGGATTTATTATCATTTCAAAAAAAACTCCTGTAACCGAACCGTTACAGGAGACAAATATATGACATTTTTTTAAGTAGCACTAATTTTTGTTTAAAAATTTGCGATTTATTATTTATCGGGATAATGCTCTTCTACCTTGCCACTATGCTTCAAGACTTTAGCGTCTATGAAAAAGACAATTTCCTCGGCAATATTCGTTATATGGTCGCCAGAACGCTCCAGCTTACGGAATACCCCTACCAGATTCAGGCAAGACAGCGTGCTTTCGGGATGCTCTCTGATATAATCAGCCAATATCGCTGTAGCTTCGGCATTAATCTCGTCCAATAAATTATCTTTAGCGAATACGGAAGTTGCCAGTTCGAGACTTTCTTCGTTCAGCGCACGTTTGGCCACCTCGAGCATAGAAAGCACCTGTCTCTGCATCTCTTCCAGACGAAGGCGTTTCAGTAAGTCTCCATCCAGAATAGGCTCCTCACTCTTCAGCACAAAACGTGCGATTCCCTCGGCAAAGTCGCCCAAACGTTCCAGATTCGTATTGATTTTCAACATAGCCAACACAAAGCGAAGATCGATAGCAACCGGATTATACAAGGCAATCACATCCTCCACGTCACTGTCTATCTTCAACTCAAAAGCATTCACTCTGCGCTCACGGACAATCACCTGCTGGGCCAGTTCCTTATCCAGTGTCAGTACAGCCTCTCCTGCTCTATCCAGCTGATTGTAAACCAATGTCCACATCTCGTCTATTTCCTTTTTCAGCAGAACAAGTTCTGATTCTATAAACTTCACCATACTCTATGTATTAAATTAATTATTAAGCAAATATACAATATAAAACCATGTTTCGACGATCTGCGCCGAAAAATCACAGGTTACCCGAATCGTCCGGTAATATAATTCTGGGTGGCTTCTTTCTCCGGATTCGTAAAGATCTTCTTTGTATCGCCAAACTCCACCATCTGTCCCATATAGAAAAATGCCGTCTTATCACTGACACGGGCGGCCTGCTGCATGTTGTGCGTCACAATCACAATGGTATACCGTTCTTTCAGTTCATGAATCAATTCTTCCACCTTTGCCGTCGAAATAGGGTCGAGTGCCGAAGCCGGCTCGTCCATCAGCAGCACCGAAGGAGATACAGCCATCGCACGGGCGATACAAAGGCGTTGCTGTTGTCCGCCGGATAAAGCATAAGCCGATTCCTTCAGTTTGTCCTTCACTTCATCCCAAAGGGCGGCACCCTTCAGGGTCTCCTCCACCCGCTGCCGGATAAAAGCATTATCTTTCACTCCGTTCACCCTCAATCCGTAAGCTACATTCTCAAAAATGCTTTTCGGAAAAGGGTTAGGACGCTGGAACACCATGCCTACGTTTTTACGAAGTTCGTCTACCTGCACTCCTTTGTCATAGATATTTTCACCATCTATACGGATTTCCCCCGTCAGGCGAATGGCAGGGATCAAATCGTTCATACGATTGAAAAGACGCAGAAAAGTAGATTTTCCACATCCGGAAGGACCTATAAACGCGACTACAGACTTTTCTTCAATCTGCATACTGATTCCCTTCAGTGCATGGAAGTCACCATACCAGAAATTCACGTCACGCGCATCAATTTTCACTGTTGTATCCATATTTTTTTGTTGTACTCCGTCACTAATTCATTTTTACTTTCTTTTCAAAATACTTCCGTAAAGCATTGGCCAGCAGGTTCACCAGGAGTATGATCGCAATCAATACCAAAGCCGTCCCGTAAGCCAAAGGCAACTGCGCCTCCATATCCGTGCCACTGGTCGATATCACATACAAATGATAGGGCAGCGCCATACACTGGTCTAAAATGCTTGTCGGCAACTGCGGAAGAAAATATGCCGCACACGTGAACAGGATCGGGGCCGTTTCTCCCGACACACGTCCCAAGGCAAGGATCAGTCCGGTTATGATATTCGGCATCCCCATAGGCAGAATCACGTGCCAGATGGTCTGTAACTTGGTAGCTCCCAATGCACGGCTTCCCTCACGCATGCTGTCCGGTATCGCCTTCAGCGCCTCTTCCGTGGTACGGATCACCAAAGGTACACAAAGCAGGCCCAATGTCAATGAACCGGCCAGAATACTATCTCCGAAGTCCATATAATTAACGAACAAAGCCATACCAAAGAGGCCGAAAACAATCGACGGAATGCCGCTCAGGTTATTGGTCATCACACGGATAAACCTCACCAGTTTTCCTTTCGGCGCATACTCGTTCATGTAAATTCCACTCATCACTCCCACCGGAAATGCAAAGAGCGCACTGCCTGTCATCAGATAGAATGTGCCCACGATAGCCGGCCAGATACCTCCTCCCGTCATCCCGTCGGTAGGTGCCGATGTAAGGAAATCCCAACTAATGACACCGATACCCTTGTAAATGATGAACCCTAAAATCGCAAACAGAATCAGCACAATGCATAAACTCAGCAACCGGAATATGCCGAAAGCGATGCCCTGCGAACGCCTTTTAGCTTTTGTATTATTCAGTATTTCCATATTACTTACTACGTTTTACGCCCTTAGATGAAATATACTCCACGCTAAAGTTGATGATTAATGTAATGAAGAACAGCACGACTCCTAAAAGGAAAAGAGCCTGATAGTGTGGTCCCCCTGCCGGTGCCTCTCCAAGTTCGGCCGCAATGGTGGCGGGGATCGTACGCAAAGGTTCGAGAATCGTAGTCGGAATCACGGCCGCATTTCCGGTTACCATCAAAACAGCCATCGTCTCGCCGATGGCACGTCCGATGCCGAGCACCACCCCCGAAGTAATGCCTGAAATAGAATAAGGGATCACCACTTTATAAATGGTCTGCCACTGTGAAGCCCCGAGTGCCAGACTCGCTTCACGCATCGCACGGGGACAATTACGCATCGCGTCTTCAGTCACCGTTATAATCGTGGGCAATGCCATGATGGCAAGCACTATACTTCCGGCGAGTCCACTCTCACCTACCGGCAAATCGAATACCTTCTGAATCAGAGGCACAATCACGATCAACCCGAAAAAACCATATACAACCGAAGGAATGCCACTCAACAACTCGATGACCGGCTTCAGCCAACCGCGCACTTTCGGGTTGGCGACCTCGGACATATAAATCGACACCGACAGCCCGAACGGCAAAGCAATCAATATGGCAAACAGGCTCACCCAAAGCGTACCGGTAATCAGCGGCAGAAAGCCGAACAGGGGTGCCGGTGTTGCCGTGGGAAACCATTCCGCTCCGGCAAACACATCTTTCACGGAAATGGTATTATCTTTTATAAAATGCACCGCATCCGGCTGAGTTACAAACTTCTGAGGAATAAAAGCTACGATCCCGGGCGTCTTCTGAATCAACTCCAGAATCTTTGCCCCGGCATTTTCGTATGCCTCTCCCAGTTCTTCTTCCGAGTAGTAATGCGTGATGTCTTCCAGACGGAACACCCGGATCGGCAGATCTTCACCTCCCAGTTCTTTCCAGTTGGTGATCTCTTCATCAAAAACATCTTTAATCTGCATCGGTGTCAGTTCACTGACCTTGTTATCTTTGTTCAGTGCCAGCACATACCCTTCTTCGATAACCTTACTGCTGAACAGCCCGAATGCCTCTGTAAAAAGGAAAAGCACAATCAGCAGGATCGTAATACTCGTTACAAATCCGCTACAGGTCAAAATTCCTTCTATAATCCTTTCAAAAACCTTTTTCATACCATCTGATTTTCATGATGCAAAGAAACAGAGTAAGTATTAAGGATGTGTGAATACCGTTTGAAGGAAGTGTTTCAAAGGTGTTACATTTGTGTTACAAGGCGGAATATCGAACGTTTTGAAACAAGAATGTAATACACTATTGCTTTATTTGCACATAAAATAGAATCCACCACAGATTACACAGATTTTCACAGATCAATAATTAATCCCGTTGGTATGTAAGATTAAAAGTTCTGTGAAAATCTGTGTAATCTGTGGTGAAAGAAATAAAAACTCAATCATATGAAAGTTAGAACTATCTTATTCGCCGCCCTCTCCCTCGCAGCACTGAATGCCAATGCCCAACGCATTAAAGGCAGTGACACCGTATTGCCCGTAGCCCAGCAAACAGCCGAACGCTTCATGAACCGGGAACCCGATGCCCGTGTCACCGTCACCGGAGGTGGTACAGGAGTGGGTATCTCCGCCCTGTTGGATAATACCACTGACATCGCCATGGCTTCACGCCCCATTAAGTTCAGCGAAAAGATGAAAGCCAAAGCTGCCAAACGGGACATAGACGAAGTGATCGTTGCCTATGACGCGCTTGCCGTTGTTGTCCACCCGTCCAATCCGGTGAAGCAACTCACCCGCCGGCAACTTGAAGACATCTTCCGCGGCAAGATAACCAACTGGAAACAGGTGGGAGGCGATGACCGCAAAATAGTGGTTTACTCCCGCGAAACCTCTTCCGGTACCTACGAATTCTTTAAGGAGAGCGTCCTCAAAAACAAAAACTATATGAGCAGCAGCCTTTCCATGCCTGCCACCGGAGCCATTATCCAGTCGGTCAGCCAGACCAAAGGTGCCATTGGTTACGTAGGACTCGCCTATGTGTCTCCACGCATCAAAACCCTGTCCGTTTCATATGACGGAGAACACTATGCCGGCCCCACCGTAGAGAACGCCACCAACAAGACATATCCCATTGTCCGCCCCCTCTATTATTATTATGACGTAAAGAACAAAGCACAAATCGCTCCCCTGCTCGAGTTTATTCTTTCTCCCGAGGGACAGGATATTATAAAAAAGAGTGGATATATACCCGTGAAATAAGGTTATACAAAAAAAATATCCTACTTTTGCAGCAACTTATTAGCTACGAGCTTTTATAATAATGACAGATATGACAGATATAAAAAACGAAGAGGCAGGCGAAAAGAAAAGCCTTAATTTCATTGAACAGGCAGTAGAAAATGATTTGAAAGCAGGAAAGAACGGAGGAAGAGTACAAACACGTTTCCCGCCGGAACCCAACGGTTACCTGCACATCGGGCACGCCAAAGCTATTTGCCTCGACTTCGGCATCGCTGCTGCACATGGTGGTGTGTGCAACCTTCGTTTCGACGACACTAACCCGACGAAAGAGGATATGGAATATGTAGAAGCCATACAGGAAGACATCCAATGGCTGGGCTTCCAGTGGGGCAACATATATTATGCCTCGGATTATTTCCAGCAGTTATGGGACTTTGCCGTCACTCTGATTAAAGAAGGCAAAGCCTACGTAGACGAACAGACCTCAGAACAGATTGCCCAACAAAAAGGAACTCCCACCCAACCCGGTGTCGAGAGTCCGTACCGCAACCGTCCGATCGAAGAGAGCCTTGCCCTGTTCGAAAAGATGAATAGCGACGAAGCCAAGGAAGGCTCCATGGTGCTTCGTGCCAAAATCGACATGGCCAGCCCCAATATGCACTTCCGCGACCCGATCATGTACCGCATTCTGCATGTGGCACACCATCGCACCGGAACCCAATGGAAAGCCTATCCGATGTACGACTTCGCACACGGTCAGAGCGACTATTTCGAAGGAGTCACCCACTCACTCTGTACGCTCGAGTTCGTACCTCACCGCCCTCTTTACGATCTGTTCATCGACTGGTTGAAAGAAGGCAAGGATCTGGACGACAACCGCCCCCGCCAGACAGAGTTCAACAAACTGAACCTCAATTATACCCTGATGAGTAAGCGTAACCTGCTTATCCTCGTCAAAGAAGGCCTGGTCAACGATTGGGACGATCCCCGTATGCCGACCCTCTGCGGATTCCGCCGTCGCGGCTACTCTCCCGAATCCATCCGTAAGTTCATCGACAAAATCGGCTACACCACTTACGACGCCCTCAATGATTTCGCCCTGCTCGAAAGCGCTGTACGCGAAGACCTGAATGCCCGTGCCACGCGTGTATCTGCCGTGCTCAATCCGGTGAAACTGATCATTACCAACTATCCCGAAGGACAAGTTGAGGAACTGGATGCCATTAACAATCCCGAAGATCCCACTGCCGGAAGTCATACCATCGAGTTCAGCCGCGAGTTGTGGATGGAGCGCGAAGACTTCATGGAAGACGCGCCGAAAAAATATTTCCGCATGACTCCGGGACAGGAAGTGCGCCTGAAGAACGCCTACATCGTGAAATGTACAGGCTGCAAGAAAGATGAAAACGGTACGGTGACCGAAGTCTACTGCGAATATGACCCGAATACCAAAAGCGGTATGCCAGATGCCAACCGCAAAGTGAAAGGTACGCTCCATTGGGTCAGCTGCGCACACTGCCTGCCGGCAGAAGTACGCTTGTACGACCGCCTTTGGAAAGTAGAAAACCCGCGTGACGAGATGGCTGCCATCCGTGAGGCGAAAGGTTGTGATGCTCTCGAAGCTATGAAGGAAATGATCAACCCGGACTCACTGACCACTCTGACCCGTTGCTACATAGAAAAATACGTGGCCGACCTGCCCGTACTTTCCTATCTGCAATTCCAACGTATCGGCTATTTCAATGTAGACAAAGATTCTACGCCCGGTCATCTGGTATTCAACCGCACCGTGGGACTGAAAGATACCTGGGGAAAAATCAATAAATAGCTTTTTGGCAAGAGAGTGTATGCCGAAACTCACCACAGAGGACACAGAGGACACAGAGTTTTAATTTAAAAACCGGTTCCGGGAAAAATAAATTTTTCCTCTGTGATACTCTGTGGCACTCCGTGGTAAAAAGAATTATGACACACCTTCTCCCGCCGAATCAAATTATTATTAACTGTATAATTGCTAATTAAATTGGGTAGAAAGAACTCCCCGTCCGAAAGAGAGCGGGAATTACATAATATGATCGTGCAATACGAAACATTAAAAGCCAACAACCAGTCTCCCTATATGGATGGTGACCAATTGGCCGATATTGCCGATCAATACGCCTCCGAACGCAGGTTCAAGGAAGCCCAGGAAGTCATTTCGTACGGACTCGGACTTCATCCGGGGCATACCGACCTCATGGTAGAACAAGCTTACCTGTTTCTGGATCTCAACCAACCCCGGAAAGCCCGGGAAGTGGCCGACCTTATCACCGACACCTACTCCGCCAACGTCAAACTACTCTTAGCCGAACTGTTGCTGAACGAAGGCAAGCTGGACGATGCCGACCAAATACTCGACAGCATAGAAGAGGAAGAGAAAAACGAACTCGGCATCCTGGTCGATGTTGTCTACCTGTATACCGATTTAGGCTATCCGGAAAAAGGCATACAGTGGCTTACGCGGGGGATAGAACTGTATAAGGACGACGAAGATTTTCTGGCAGCCACCGCCGATTGTTATGGAGCAGCCGGAGCGGCACATATAGAAAAAGCCACCTTCTTCTACAACAAGCTGATCGACAAGAACCCATACAACCCGGCTTACTGGGTAGGCCTGGCCAAATGTCAGTTCGCCACCAAAGATTTTGATAAGGCCGTAGAATCCTGCGACTTCGCTATCGCAGCCGATGAAGAATTCGGCGAAGCCCATATCATCAAAGCACACAGCCTGTTTCACCTTGAAAATATCGAAGGAGCCATCGCAGAGTATCAGAAAGCACTGGAATATAAAACGCTCTCTCCCGAATTCACCTACATGTTCATCGGATTGGCTTATGCCCATCAGGAGAACTGGGCAGAAGCCGCCGAGAGCTACCGCCTGGCCCTTCAGGCAATCGAAGAGAGCGGCAACGGCTCTTCTCCGTTACTGTCCGATATCTATTCAAACAAAGCGGTCTGTGCCTCCCATCTGGGTGACTCGGCAGAAGCCCACCGCCTTTGCCGGCTGGCCAAAGAGCTGGCTCCACAGGATGCAGAGCCCTATCTGCTTGAGGGACGCATTTACATGGAAGAGGGCAACTTCGATCAGGCCCGTGCAGAATGGGCGCTGGCTCTCCGTTATGCCCCCGAAGCCGACACATGGATGGAAATCGGTAATTACAGCCTCGAATACCGTATGCTCGAGAATGCCCGTTTTTGCTTCGAGCAAGTATTGGAGGAAGATCCCGAATATCCCAAAGTCTGCGAACAACTGGCTTCTGTATGCCTTGTACTTCAGGACCACGAAGGATTCAAGAAATACAACGAGATGTGTGGCAACTCCATCAATCTCGAATCGCTTCGGAATATGATCCTGGAAATGGGAGCGGATGGAGAACAGATGCTCCGCGAACTGGATGATTTCTTAAAAGACGAAAAATAATTATTCACCACAGAGGACGCAGAGGACACAGAGAAATCTTTTTTCTTAATAAACTAAGATAATAAAAACTCTGTGCCCTCTGTGTCCTCTGTGGTAAATCAAAAACCAAAACTATATTAAATTCAATCTAAATTAAACAAATGGAATCTGTAGCCTTCATTCAGTGGTGTTTAGACCACCTCAATTACTGGACCATTACACTCTTAATGGCCATTGAAAGTTCTTTTATTCCTTTTCCATCCGAAGTGGTAGTTCCTCCGGCAGCTTACAAAGCAGCAGTCAACGAAGAATTGAACATCTACCTGGTAGTGCTTTTTGCCACCATAGGAGCCAATATCGGCGCCCTTATCAACTACTATCTGGCCCGCTGGCTGGGACGTCCCATCGTCTACAAATTCGCCAACAGCCGTTTCGGGCACATGTGCCTGATCGATGAAGCCAAAGTGCAACATGCCGAAGAATATTTCGACAAGCACGGAGCACTGTCCACTTTCATCGGCCGTCTGATCCCTGCAGTCCGCCAACTGATTTCCATCCCTGCCGGACTTGCCCGCATGAAATTGCACACCTTCCTTATCTACACCACCTTAGGTGCAGGATTATGGAACACCATCCTTGCCGCCATCGGATACTATCTGTCCACCGTCCCCGGCATTGAAAGCGAAGAGCAACTGCTTGCCAAAGTTACCGAATACAGCCACGAACTGGGCTATTGCTTCATTGCCATCGGAGTCTTCATCGTCGGCTTCCTTATCTACAAAGGAATGAAGAAAAAGAAATAGTGCCTCCACAGCAAGAATCAGCATTCACCACAGAGTAACACAGAGCAACACAGAGTGAACTTAATCTATCGATAACGAATGGCAGTGAACTCTAAGAACTTTGTATTACTCTGCATTACTCTCTATCACTCTGTATTACTCCGTGTTACTCTGTGGTAAAACTCCGCCTTCATCCCTCCCTCAAAAAAAACTTTCTTTTTTTTTCCTCTTCCATGCAGTATATTTATATTCCCTGCATTTACCTATTGTACGTACACCAAACCAGTTAATCAACAATTCATCAAAAAACAACTCCTAGGCCTTACAGTTGGTTGATGAACGACTGATTTATATAACAAATTTAATGTTTAAGAAAATGAAAAAAGAATTTAATCTATCCAAACTTTTTTATGCTTTTGCGATTGCTTTTTCAGTTGTAACCTTGTCTTCTTGTGACGACGATGACAACTCTCCGCTTCCTCTTCCATCGACCGGTGACGTGGCAGGCACTTATAATGGGAAAGTACTGATCACCCAAGTTACTCCTCCTGCAGGCAGAGAGAATGCCGGTGAAGGTGAGACTCCCAAGGGACAGGATGTCAATGCGACAGTAAAGAATGATACCGTTTTCTTCGACAAATTGCCGGTTGACGACCTTATCATCTCTATTATCGGTGACAAAGACAAAGCAGAAGCCATTATCAAAGCTATCGGTGACGTAAAATACAAAGTAGGTTACAAGCCGGCTCTCAATACAGAGAAAGACAGTATCTACCTTGCATTCGAACCGGAACCACTGACCCTCCAGTTACCCTCTGCTACAGAAGGTGAAAATGGTCAGACCGTAACCGTAACCATTTCTTCTCCGGAAAAAGGCAGCTTCGCTTACAAAAACAATCAGTTGAAGATGAAGCTCAATACCGACAAGATAGAATTCGCAGGTGCGACTATACCGACTAAAGTACAGTTCGACTTCGATATGACTAAAAAGAAGTAACAATTCCACATGAAAAAGTCCGTGTTCCCACCTCCTTGGAGTGAACACGGACTTTATTTTTTCCTAAATCTTCTCCTACACAGATTACTTCACGGCAGCCAGTGCCTTTTCATAATCAGGTTCCTGAGTAATCTCCGGAACAAGTTCCGTATAAGCCACTTTCCCGTCTTTTCCGATCACCACCACCGCACGTGCCAGCAATCCGGCAAGCGGTCCGTCGGCCATTCTCACTCCATAGCTTTCGTCAAAGTCCGAAAAACGGAAATCGGACAATGGAATCACGTTTTCAATGCCTTCCGTCGTGCAGAAACGTCCCTGAGCGAACGGCAAGTCTTTCGAAATGGCCAATACCACCGTGTCCTTTAATCCCGCTGCCATCTTATTGAATTTACGCACCGAAGTAGCACAGACACCGGTATCCATACTTGGGAAAATATTCAGAACTATATTTTTACCTTTCAAATCTTTTAGTGAGAAAGAAGATAAATCACTTTTCACCAGCTCAAAATCGGGAGCTACCTTTCCAACCTGTATAAATTCGCCAATCAACTTTACCGGTTGTCCTTTGAAATTTGTTGTTGCCATAATTGTTATCTCTAAGTTTTATTTACTATATTCTAAACAATCGGTACGCTTACTTTGTTCACGTGGGACAATAATCTAAAAATAGAATTGATATGAAAACTTTATTCGACGAGATGGAACACGCAGTCAAAAACTGGTGGTTATCTCTTATCTTAGGTATTCTGTACATCATCGTAGCTCTCTGCCTGCTGTTTGCACCGGGAAGCAGTTACATTGCCCTCAGCGTTATCTTCAGCATCTCCATGCTGATCAGTGGTATTATCGAAATCATCTTTTCCATCAGCAACCGGCGGAGCATCTCGTCCTGGGGATGGTATCTCGCAGGAGGTATTATCGACCTGATCTTAGGTATTTACCTGGTAGCCTACCCATTGCTCAGCATGGAAGTCATACCGTTCATTGTCGCTTTCTGGATGATGTTCCGCGGTTTCTCTGCCACAGGCTATTCCATGGACCTGAAACGTTATGGAACCCGTGAGTGGGGATGGTACATGGGCTTCGGTATCCTTGCCATCATTTGTTCGCTAATCATACTCTGGCAACCGGCCGTGGGTGCACTTTACGTTATATACATGCTGGCATTCACCTTCCTTATCATCGGTTTCTTCCGGGTCATGCTCTCCTTCGAACTGAAAAGCCTTCATAAACGATCATCGACGATGAACGGTAAATGATAAACAGTGAATGAACTCATATTCACCACAGTTTCACCACAGAGTACACAGAGTACAGAGAGAGAACTTCATCCATTCACAACGAATGACAATGCGTTCTCTTACTCTCTCTTCCCCCTATTAAAACCTCTGTGTACTCCGTGTACTCTGTGGTGAATCCCTGTTCACTAATACATCGTTTTCATGAACCGGAACAATGTTGTTCTGGACACCCCCATTTTTTCCGCCAGTTCCGAGTAAGTAGTTCCTTTGTCAAGTTCTCTGGTTAGTACCCGCTTGTTGGCACTCAGCAATTTAATTTTAGGCGTATCCCCCTTTCTTCTGCCTAAAGTCATTCCTTCCTGTTTTCTACGTGCAAGTGCTTCTTTGGTACGCATCGAAATAAGGTTCCTTTCGATTTCCGCCATCAGCCCGAATGCAAATCCCAGCACCTTACTGTTGATGTCGTCCTGAAACACATAGCCTTCTTTGGTGCTATAAAGCACCACCTGCTTCTTGATACAGAAATTCAGGATAGTCATAATCTCGAGCAATGTACGGCTCAGCCTCGAAATCTCCGTTACAATCAGTGTATCCCCTGGGTGCATCCTTTTCAGTAACTCTGATAATTTCCTGTCTTTTGTGCTTACGCTTCCACTGATAGTCTCTGTGTACCACTTGTCGATCGATAATCCATTTTTCTCTGCAAATCGCAAAATCTCTTCTTTCTGATTAGCTAAAAACTGTTTTTCCGTACTTACTCTCAAATAAGCTATTACCATAATTTCATGTTTTTAATTGATTAATACACCACGAAAGAACGGCTATTCATCCAAATTCGGGACACTTTTTTACTCTCCTTTTTCATCCGATCATTTGGGTATTTATGATACTTTCATTCGTCTATCCCTTAGAGCTATTGATTTTTTACTAATTTCCTGCAAATTTTCTGCCTTACCGCTCAAAATCTTTTTTATTAGAATCATTGTTGTTGAACACACTAAAAAAAACAAGAAAATGGAAATTGAAAAGTTCATTAAATCTTTAGCCAAGAAGGCTAAGTTAGGTGGTCGTTACAGTACAGCCAACACTTACATTTACACCCTGCACAGTTATCAGAAGTTTGCAGGAAAAGATTCACTTACTTTTGAAGAGATCACTCCCGAGAGCATCAAGGAGTACGAACAGTATTTGCTTTTGAGTGGGAAAAGGCATAATACGATCTCACTCTATATGCGCATGTTACGCTCCATTTGCAATCAGGCCATCGAGCAAAACCTGACTTCACTCAATACGCGGGAATTATTCGAGAATGTTTTCATCGGCAACGAACCTACCGCCAAACGGGCTATTTCGCCTTCCATCATCTCCCGTCTGCTGGAGGCCGATCTGGGTAAGAACAGTAAGCTCGATTTTGCCCGCGACCTCTTCTTGCTGAGCTTCTATCTGCGTGGAATCCCATTTGTCGACCTGGTGCACCTCCGCAAAACGGACGTGAGAGGGAAAACACTGGTTTACTTCCGTCAGAAAACGGGTCAGCAGCTTACGGTCATCATAGAAAGCTGTGCCAAAGCGATTCTGAGGAAATATGCGGCACTCTGTGCAGACTCCATCTATCTGCTGCCGGTCATTAGCGCAGCCGGTGAAGAAGGGCATAAGCAATACCGGAGTGCGCTGAGGGTGTATAACAAACGACTCAACCAGATATCTGAAATACTTAAGCTGAAGACTCCGCTCACTTCTTATGTAGCACGCCATAGCTGGGCCACCACAGCCCTGCAAAAGGGAGTTCCGGTTTCAGTAATCAGCGCTGGCATGGGGCATGCTTCGGAAAAGGTGACATACATCTACCTGGCTTCTTTTGATAATAAAACACTGAGTAATGCGAATAAAAAAGTAATTGCTGCCGTGAGACTAAAGAAGGAAGAAGAAGAGTGATATAAATGGTTCTCTTACTTATTAGGTAATAGAACAGATTTGTTTGTTTTATCGCTGCAAAAGTAGAGATAAAAATTGAAATATCACAAACAAAATGATAATTTCTTTTCCAATAAAGTGGATAATAATCAGTTTAAATATCAGTTTGAAATAATTTATTCATATAATAGAAAGATTAGTCATAATTCCTGTTTGATGTAATTACTCAAACAGGAGTTACCAAATTGCGATAATTTTACATCGTAGTTATATAAGCTACTCCCTCTTTTATGTTTAGTTAACCTCTCCAAGCCATATTTTATATCTTTTCGTTATTCTGCATTCTATTACCTAATAAGTAAGGGATCGCTTTGTTCTATTACCTAATAAGTAAGGGAACAAATTGTAATGCACACAGCAAGATGATAGTGGATCAAGCACTGACAACTATTACATACACTCCTATAGATACATTATGAAACAGGTATTGCGGTTTAATAAAGTTATAAAAAGGATAGTATTCGCCGGAGATTTAATTCTCTTGAATGGTATCTTTCTATCTCTCTACGCACTCTTAGGAAGTAAATTCTTTGCAGACCCATTTACACACTCACTTCCACAGGTTTTAGTATTACTCAACTTATGCTATCTGGTTAGCAACATGTCATCGGGCGTCATACTGCATCGCCGCGTAGTACGTCCCGAACAAATTGTATGGCGCGCCATCCGCAACAGCGCCGGACACGCCCTATTCTTCTCCTGCGCCCTCACCTTTGGAAACTTCGGTATCCTCTCCGCACGTTTCTTCCTGATATTCTATCTCACGTTCACCACGCTGTTAGTCTGCTACCGCCTGCTGTTTCGCAGACTCCTGAAATGCTACCGCAAGCATGGAGGAAACTCCCGCAGCATCATTCTCGTAGGCAGCAACAGCAATATCATCGAACTGTATCATCAAATGACGGACGATGTCACTTCCGGATTTCGTGTCATCGGATACTTCGACGACCAGCCCGGCAGTCGCTTTCCCGAAAAAGTGAAATACCTGGGACAACCCGGCAAGGTTGTGGATTATCTGAAACGGGGAGGAATCGAACAAGTCTATTGCTGCCTGCCATCCGCCCGCAGCGAGGAGATACTCCCCATCATCGATTATTGTGAGAATCACCTGATACGCTTCTTCAGCGTCCCCAACGTACGCAGTTATCTTAAACGCCGGATGTACTTCGAGCTTCTGGGCAACGTGCCCGTACTCTGCATCCGTCAGGAGCCTCTCAGTTTCACCGAAAACCGCTTCAGGAAGCGTGCGTTCGATATCGTTTTCTCCCTGCTGTTCCTGTGCACGCTCTTCCCCGTTATCTATATCATCGTCGGACTGACCATCAAAATCACCTCACCGGGCCCCATCTTCTTCAAGCAGAAGCGAAGCGGAGAAGACGGACGCGAGTTCTGGTGTTACAAGTTCCGTTCCATGAAAGTAAACGCACAGAGCGACACCCTGCAAGCCACCTTGCACGATCCGCGTAAAACCCGATTCGGCAACTTCCTGCGTAAAAGCAGCATCGATGAACTGCCGCAGTTCATCAACGTACTGTTGGGCGACATGTCGGTAGTGGGCCCCCGCCCTCACATGCTGAAACATACGGAGCAATACTCACAACTGATCAACAAATACATGGTCCGCCATTTTGTGAAGCCGGGTGTCACCGGCTGGGCGCAAGTCACCGGCTTTCGTGGAGAAACCCACGAGCTGTGGCAAATGGAAGGCCGCGTGCAACGGGACATCTGGTATATCGAGCACTGGACCTTCATGCTCGATTTATATATAATATATAAAACTGTAAGAAATGCGTTAGAAGGAGAAAAAGAAGCTTATTAAAACAAAGAGTTCACCACAGAGGACACAGAGGACACGGAGTTTTTATTTTCCAGGTTTATAGAAAGATCTTAAATTCTTCCTCTGTGAACTCTGTGTCCTCTGTGGTGAACCCCATATAGTAATATTCTAAAATTAAGATAAATGACAAAAAGACTACTTTTTTTTACGTTAACCTGTATCCTGCTGGCTTCCTGCCAGTCCTACAAGAAAGTGCCTTATTTACAAGACTCGGGAGAGGTGCAGCGTGCCGTTGCGGAAGCCAAGCTTTATGATGCACGCATCATGCCGAAGGACCTGCTCACCATCGTCGTGTCCTGCACCGACCCCGAACTGGCTGAACCGTTCAACCTCACTGTAGCGACTCCCGTCAGCGCCTCACAGAACAGCCTGACCAGCCAGCCGGCACTCCAGCAATACCTGGTAGACAACCGGGGCAATATCGAATTCCCGATACTGGGCACCCTGCACATCGGCGGACTGACCAAGAGCGAGGCGGAAACACTGATCAAAGGGAAGTTAAGCGATTATATCAAAGAATCGCCCATCGTCACCGTCCGTATGGCCAATTATAAGATCTCTGTCATCGGCGAAGTAAACGCTCCCGGAACTTTCACCATCAGCAACGAAAAGGTCAACCTCTTCGAAGCCCTTGCCATGGCAGGCGACATGACCGTGTACGGATTGCGCGACAACGTCCGCCTGATCCGCGAGGACGCCGACGGACACCAGCACATCATCACGCTGGACATGAACCGGGCAGATATCGTCCAATCGCCCTACTACTACCTGCAACAGAACGACATCCTGTATGTCACCCCCAATAAGACCAAGGCAAAAACAGCCGACATCAGCACCAGCACCACCATCTGGTTCTCTGTGGTAGGCACGCTTGTGTCGCTTGCCAGTTTAATCATTACAATCGCCAAATAAAGAAACCCCGAAAATGAAAGAAGACTTATACGACGATCTATACGAAGAAAAAGAAGAGAAAATAGACTTCCACGCCATGCTGTTCCGCTACATCATCCGGTGGCCCTGGTTCGTGGCTTCGATCATCCTCTGCCTGGCGGGAGCATGGTTATACCTCCGGCAGACCACTCCGGTCTACAACATCTCGGCCTCCGTAGTCATCAAGGACGATAAGAAAGGGGGCAACAGTGGAGGAAACCTCACCGCGCTCGAAGGCCTGGGTCTGGTCAGCTCGGTATCGAACATCGACAACGAGATTGAAATACTACGTTCCAAAACGCTGGTCAAGCATGTGGTCAGCGAACTGAACCTATACACCACCTATACAGCCAAAGGCAGTTTCAACGAAACGGAACTTTATAAAAATTCGCCGGTACTGGTGGGACTCACTCCGCAAGAAGCGGACAAGCTGGCAGCGCCGGCCGTGTTCGAACTCACCCTGTCGCCCGGCAACCGGCTCGACGTGAAAGCCACCATCGGAGAGAGCTCCTACAGTAAAAAGTTCTCCAAGCTGCCGGCCCTGCTCACTACTCCCGCAGGCACATTCACGTTTACGCTTGCCCACGACTCCGTCACCGTCAAAGAACCGCAGACGCTCACCGCCGTCGTAAGCAATCCCCTGTGGACAGCCAAAGGCTATGCGGGAGCACTCAGTGTAGAACCGACGTCCAAAACCACCTCTATCGTCATCGTCTCCTTAAAGAATACCAACAAGCGCCGTGGCGAGGACTTCATCAACCGGCTGATCGAAGTCTACAACCGGAACACCAACAACGACAAGAACGAGGTGGCGGAGAAAACGGAAGAGTTCATCGCCGGACGCATCCGCATCATCAACGACGAGTTGTTCAGTACCGAAAAGGAATTGGAAAACTTCAAACGAGATGCCGGACTGACGGACCTTGCCAGCGACGCCCAACTGGCTGTCAGCGAAAACTCCGCCTACGAAAAACAACGGGTGGAGAACGGCACCCAGCTCAACCTGGTACGCTACCTGGCCGAATATATCTCCGCTCCGGACAAGCTCAACACCGTGTTGCCCGTCAACGTCGGCCTGACCGACCAGTCCCTGTCCACCCTTATCAGCCAGTATAACGAAATGGTACTCCAACGCAACCGCCTGCTGCTCAATTCTTCGGAAAGCAACCCGGTGATCGTGAATCTGGATACCAGCATCCGTGCCATGCGCGAAAACATCCTGACCACCATCCACAGCGTTCAGAAAGGTTTGCTGATCACCAAAGCCGACCTCGACCGGCAGGCCAACAAGTTCAACCGCCGCATCAGCAATGCTCCCGCCCAGGAACGCCAGCTTGTCAGCATCTCGCGCCAGCAGGAAATCAAAGCCGGACTCTACCTGATGCTGCTCCAGAAACGGGAAGAAAACTCCATCGCGCTGGCTGCCACTGCCAATAATGCCAAAATCGTAGACGAAGCCATGGCCGACAACGGTCCTGTCTCACCCAAGACAAAGACGGTCTACATGATCGCGCTCCTGATGGGGGTAGGCATCCCCGTAGCCGTCATCTACATCATGGGCCTGCTCCAGTTCCGCATAGAGGGACGGGCGGACGTGGAGAAACTGACTTCCGTCCCTATCATCGGAGACATCCCCCTGGCGGAAGAGGGAGAAGGGAAACAGGGAAGCATCGCCGTCCGCGAAAACGAAAACGACCTGATGGCGGAAACTTTCCGGGGCATCCGCACCAACCTGCAATTCATGCTGGGCGAAGAGAACAAAGTGGTCCTGGTCACCTCCACCATCAGCGGCGAAGGAAAAACATTCGTAGCCACCAACCTTGCCATCAGCCTCTCGCTGCTCGGCAAGAAAGTAGTCATCGTGGGACTCGACATCCGCAAGCCGGGACTGAACAAAGTATTCTCCCTTTCGCACAAAGAGAAAGGAATCACTCAATACCTGGCCAATCCGCAGCATACCGACCTGCTGTCTATGGTGCAGCCCTCGGAGATATCACCCAACCTGAGTATCCTCCCCGGTGGAACAGTTCCGCCCAACCCCACCGAGCTGCTGGCACGCCAGGCTTTGGTGCAGGCCATCGATATTCTGAAAAGGCACTTCGACTACGTGATACTCGACACCGCCCCCATCGGGCTGGTCACCGACACACAGATCATCGCACGGGTAGCCGACCTCTCCGTTTATGTATGCCGTGCCGACTATACGCATAAAGCCGACTATACCCTGCTCGAGGATCTTCGTCTGGGCAACAAACTTCCGAACCTGTGTACCGTTATCAACGGGCTCGACATGAAAAAACGGAAATACGGTTATTACTATGGATACGGCAAGTACGGCCGCTACTACGGGTACGGCAAAAAGTACGGCTATGGATATGGTTACGGCCAAAAACACACTTAGACATCTCTATGATTTTATAAAATATGAAGAATTAATTATTTGTTACACTTATGCCATGAAAACCAAACCGCCATAAGAGTTAATTAAATTAACTTTTATAGCGGTTAAATTTCCATTTTAAAACATTAATGTAATTTTTTATCATCAGACACATCAAAACACGGACACTGCTTTATCCATTCCTCGGGCTCGATCTCCCCATTGGCGTTCAAGTCCGGACTCAGATCCCGGTGGCCACACACACGGCTGCCGGGATACTGTTTTAGCAGAGTCTTCACCAACACCCGCATCGAATGCACCTGCCACTCCGTCCGGGTATCCTTGGGACATCCCCTCGCATCCAGCCCTCCTTCATAACAGATACCGATACTCGTCGCATTGTGCCCTTTGGCATGTGCCCCTATATTCTCTACCGGACGAGTGGACACAATCCGCCCGTCCTTGCGGATATAGAAGTGATACCCCGGCCCGTTGAAGCCGCGCCTGCGATGGCAGACATCCAGATCGAACTCCGTAAAGCACCGGTCTTCCCTCGTTGCGGAGCAATGAATCACGATTAAGTCGATTTTCCTCATACCCCCTCCTTCACTTTTCGACATTCCTCCCGCTGAGAAACATCAGGAACGCGATCACCCATTCCAAGATTCTTTGTAACTTCTTCATCGTTGCTTTGCTATATTAAGTTGTTTTACGTTTACACCACAGATTTCACAGATTATCACAGATTTAAATATGAAAATCAATTGCAGAAAAAATAAATTCTTCATCTGTGATAATCTGTGAAATCTGTGGTGCGAATTCATGCCGTCGGGTCATCCACAATCCCCCCGTCGCCGTCGCCCCCGTCGCCCTTTTGCGCCGCCCGGGTGCTCACCTTGCTGAAGCTGAGCGTCTTCATCGCATCCGCCAGCACAGGCCCCGGACGGAAGTTCACCCTCACCTTGCTGATATTCGCCGCTTTGAAATCCTCCGGCTTTTCAGCTCCCTTGCTTCTCAGACCCACCTGAAACGTGCCGATATTGCCCAGCCGTACAATCTCTCCCCTCGACAGCCCGTCTACCATTTCATCCTCCAGCGCCTTCAGCACCGCCACCACATCCGCCGAGTGCACCGTACAGGCCTTTTCCACCCGGGTCGAGATCTCGTCCAGACCCACATCGCCGCTGGCCTGCGCCTGGGCATAATACTTGGCAGGATCATCCTTCTTCTGCATGTTCTTGCGCGCCACTACCGAATACGTAACTTCTTTACTCATAATCGTACTTTTTTTTTAGAGTTAAACATCTGTTTTTCAATCACATTTCAAAGATACGACAACCTCGATGCGCCAATGACAAGGAAAGAGCGCCGATGACAAAGTTTGACGAAAAGAGAGTATAAAAACACGCTGCATTCCGGATGTTTTTTCGTATATTTACGGTAGATAACAATCAGATAATCAAAACCATGAACCAAAGAAAAGAAGAAGACACAACCGAAGCCGATTTCATTATCCGCTCGTACACCAAAGCCGAACTTGCACAACTTTACTGCCCGGGCCTCGACCCGGTGCTCGCCCTGCAGAAACTCTACCGCTGGATGCGTAAAAACACTGCCCTGACCCGGGCACTGTCCGAAGTCAATTACAACAAATACCGCCACAGCTTCCTCAAGCGCGAAGTCGGGCTGATAGTGCATTACCTGGGAGAACCTTGAACTCACCACAGAGAAGAGCCCACCACAGATTACACAGATTATCACAGATCAAGAATTTATTTTTCCCGGAATTGATCTTTTAATTTAAATCCGTGTTAATCTGTGTAATCTGTGGTGAAAACCGTGAAAAAGACTTAGACGTTTCCCTCGAAACATCCAAGTCTTTTAGTAGAAACTCTTAAGTCTTTTCAGAAAAGGCTTAAGAGTTTTTTCATACATTCGCCTCCCCCCTATCCTCTTTGAGAAGGTTCAAAGGCTCAAGGCTCACTCTACAAGCATCATTACGCCCACTTGCGGTGAGTCTTACGATATTTTCCATCCTCTTTCACAACGAGTTCCAAGTCTACAGTCTTCTTAAAAAGCCTCTTGGCAGTGGACTGGGGAATTCCCATTTTCACCGCCTTTTCTACCATCTCGGCGAAGGTAAAAGTTCCTGAAAAAGATTGTAATACCGGCCGTAACCTGAAATAAGGCTTCAGAGGTTTGGAGTTCGTTTCACTCTTCTGCACACTGGTAGACAGCAGCAAGCTATGCTCCAGGAGCACATCCGTCATCAGCATGGCAGTATGGAAATCTTCGTCCGAACACACATACTGCGGCATCGCCCAGGCACACTCCCCCTTGCGGAGAGCAGTGAGCACACCCGCTATCCGACTTGCCATCAATCCGTGACGCAGCACGATCGCCCCGGGCGAATCATCCCGCTCGTTCACCACCTCGGACAGGTGAGAGGAGAAACGAGACGTATGCTCCTCCCATTGCGCAGCCGTAAACGTGACCTCTGTGGGAGACTGAAGCAAGAACAGGTGTAACTCCAACAGCCTGTGACTCAGACGGGCAAACACCGATTGATGATCTTCACCCCCTGCCCGGGGAGCGGCCGAACGCCAACACCAATCACTCTGTCCGGTATAGATAAGAAAACGGCTGTACAATCCACTCTCCAACGAAGGTATGAAACGCGCCAACTGATTCGGAGTACCGGCGAAACACAATGCCAAGCGTGGATGGTGGGCTACCACCTGGCGCCCGTTCACCTTAAAATCGGCCGAAACCACCTCGTGCTGAAAAGCCGCCCGAAACACGTCATCATGCTTTCCGTACTCATTGCGGATAGCTCCCGACACCATGTCCAGCTCCGTAGCGTTGATGCAGCACCCTAACTTGCCGCTCTCCTCCAATGCACTGATCAGCAAACTCTTCGACACATTGGGCGAAAGTGTCAGCAATTTACGGGCAGGCTCTTTGGGACGCAGCGAAAAGTCCGGCGAACGCTTCTCCGCCTGCGCCTTTTTCAGCTCCAGTTCCCACTCGAAGAAAGCCTTATCATACACCAGACGCATATCCTCGTTCTGCTTCTCATAATACCGGTGAATCTCTCCAGGCAATATGCCGGCAAGCGACACCACCCCCTTTCCGCCTCCGGCATGGGCAATCACCATGTAATACAGGTGCGGCGAGTAGTACACCTGATCATACAAAACACGTACCTCGGGCAGACAAGCGCTGATGTTGGCAACCATCGCCGTCAGCAACATGTCACGCTCCCGATAGCTGCCCGCCACCTTTACTCCCTCCGCAAGCACCTCGGGCAGATGCTCGAACACCTCTTCGGGAAAGTAAGGCGCCTGTCGTCTGTAAGCTTCACTTTTTCCGAACAAGAGATCTTCCAAATCATCCCCCTCCTCTTCCCCGTGAGGGGTATAAAGTGAGCCTTGAGCCTTTGAGCCCTTTTCTTCCCCGACAGCGTCCGCCTTTCTGACAGAAGCATACTGATAACCAGAGAATAACGTTTTCTCAATCTCTCCGCTTCCGAAATCAGCCTGCGCATATTTCTCAACCACTGTTTTTTGCAACAGCCGCATTTCTTCCGGCGAAAAACCTTTATACCGGGCATAACGTCCCAACTTCAACATAAACGCATGCCGCCCTCCCGTCGCAAACGGGTTCCGGGCATCAAAATCATTCAGGAAAGCCTGCATAAAGCCATTCCCCGCTTCGGGAGCGACGCCTGCCGGACGAGCTCCGTCCACCGCCTGCGCAGGATACTCCCCTTCCGCCTGCGGCAGTCCGTCCGCCTGCTCCCGCCACGGAAACACCTCTGCAGCGGGATTATAATACGCCTCCGGATCATACGAAGCGTAACACGCCCGCCCCAAATCACGGCACGACATATCGCAAGGATGACCCAACACGCGCTCCAACTCACGGGCGACGACAGGATAAGCCGCCGCATATTGCCCGGCATTCTCCGCATCGATGCACACAATCAGCTTCAGCCCTTCACCCGAGATGCTGACAAAGGCCTCCACCACGTATGGCAATGCCTTGGCCTTCTCCTTCATCCCGGACAGTTTCTCCGGACAGTGGTCAAAGTCGAACAGCGCCAGTCCGCTCAGCCGGCTCACCTGGTTCGCCGCATGTCCGCCCCGGCACTTGCCGGCTACCACCACTGCATTCAGGGCACCCTTCAGCTTCTTGGCTTCCTCGGCCATCCCCGTCTGCATCCACCGCCGATACGACCCGGCAAGTACCTTCCAGCGTGCTCCCCTGAGGTCATTATGAAACTCTTCCAACGAAATCTCTTCCGCCTTCTTTTCCCACACATGGAGGAAAAAGGAAATTTTAAACTCTCTCTTTTTCATTGAGTATTAAATTTTAATGTTTTTAATCCCGATTCGCCGCCAAGCGCACAAAGCAAAACCCTTTCCACTCTGCATCCTCTGCAATGAACCATGATGCAAAAGAACAACAAACTTTTTACACTTCCGAATGTTAAAACCGCCGTAAAAGTCCCTTCGGAAAGCCTCCACACCTACCCACACGCCACTTTCACCGTCCGCCTCCCGGCTCTTTTTAACGCCCGAATTTATTTTCTCACCTCCCGCTTCCGCTCCTGATCCTTCACCGTGTTACTCAGGAAACGACACAACCGTTTCATCTCCCGCATCTCCTCCCTCGAGAGCGGTTTGGGAAGCTCACGCACCAAAGCAAACACCTGTCCGGACAATTCTCTAAGCAACTCATTCGAGTTCTTTAACTTGTAGTTTTTTTTCCATAATCATTAAATTTGAAATATATGTTAATTATTAAAACTCACAAAAGTACAATCCAAAGATTAAAAATTCATTATTTTTTCTATTTTAATGAACAATTTATTGCATTTAGTAAATTTATATCTATCTTTGCAGCAAAATCAAACGTAAGATTCGGTTTACCCAAGCAGACAACTGTGACAGGTAACCGCGTAGCGTATCCGGGAGCGCCCCTCCCACTTTCTCAAACCATACTCCCCAACCGACATGAAATCCTGGCTTGCCGCCTACGTCCGTCTCTATCACGAAAAGAAAACCCGTGACCGCCTGACGGCAATGGGCATCGAAAGTTTCCTGCCCGTGCAGGAAGAAATCCATCAATGGAGCGACCGCCGCAAAAAGATAGAGCGCGTGGTCATCCCGATGATGATCTTCGTACACGTCGATCCCTCCGAACGTGCCGAAGTGTTGACCCTCTCGTCCGTCAGCCGCTACATGGTGCTGCGCGGCGAAAGTACTCCCGCCGTCATCCCCGACGAGCAGATGGAGCGCTTCCGCTTCATGCTCGACTACTCCGAAGAAGCCATCGAAGTGTGCTCCTCCCCCCTCGCCCCCGGCGAACAGGTGCGAGTCATCAAAGGTCCGCTTACCGGACTGGAAGGCGAGCTGGTGACCATCAACGGGAAAAGTAAGGTGGCGGTAAGGCTGGATATGCTGGGCTGCGCCCATGTGGATATGCCGGTAGGGTTCGTGGAGAGAGTAGGAAAGATGGAGGCGGTGAGATGAAGGATATTAATAGATAAAAGAAACGACAGACAATGAAAGGAATTGTTTTAGCCGGTGGTTCGGGTACACGCCTCTACCCCATTACTAAGGGAGTCAGTAAACAACTACTGCCTATTTTCGACAAGCCTATGATTTATTATCCTATCTCAGTACTCATGCTATCGGGTATTCGAGAGATACTAATCATTTCCACCCCCATCGATTTACCCGGATTCAAAAGGCTGTTAGGCGATGGCTCAGATTTTGGCGTTCGTTTCGAATACGCAGAACAGCCCTCACCCGACGGCTTGGCACAGGCATTTATCATCGGACAGGAGTTCATTGGAAACGATTCGGTATGCCTGGTACTGGGAGATAACATCTTTCATGGTCCCGGATTTACCCAATTACTAAAAGAAGCAGTGCGTACGGCGGAAGAAGATAAAAAAGCGACTATTTTCGGTTATTGGGTAAGCGATCCCGAACGATACGGAGTCGCAGAATTCGATCAATCGGGCAACGTTCTTCATATAGAGGAAAAGCCTGAAAACCCAAAGTCCAATTATGCAGTAGTAGGACTCTACTTCTATCCCAACAAAGTGGTTAAAGTTGCACAGAACATCCAACCTTCCCCTCGTGGAGAATTAGAGATAACGACCGTTAATCAGCATTTTCTTGATGACAAGGAGTTAAAGATGCAACTTTTAGGACGTGGTTTTGCCTGGCTGGATACCGGCACACACGACTCCCTATCCGAAGCTTCTACCTTCATCGAAGTAATCGAAAAACGCCAAGGTTTAAAAATAGCTTGTCTTGAAGGGATCGCCTTAAGACAAGGATGGATTACACCGGATAAAATACGCCGACTGGCGGGGCCGATGCTGAAAAACCAATACGGGCAATACTTGCTAAAAGTGATAGACGAATTAGACAAACAGAAATGAATATCATAAAAACAGCCATCGAAGGATTAGTAATCATCGAGCCCCGGCTTTTTAAGGATGATCGGGGATACTTTTTCGAATCATTTTCCCAGAAAGAATTTAATGAAAAGGTGACTCCTTTGACTTTTGTACAAGACAACGAGTCCCAATCCTGCTATGGAGTCATTCGGGGACTACATTTCCAGAAACCACCCTACACACAAAGTAAATTGGTGCGTGTCATTAAAGGCTGTGTACTTGATGTAGCAGTAGACATCCGTAAGAACTCCCCTACTTTCGGGCAGCATGTAGCAGTAGAATTGACCGGTGAGAATCATCTTCAGTTTTTTATTCCGAAGGGATTTGCACACGGCTTTGCAGTATTAAGTGAAGAAGCCGTGTTCCAATATAAATGTGATGAGTTTTATCATCCGGAAAGCGAAGGAGCCGTAGCGTGGGATGATTCGGATTTAGGGATCGATTGGAGAATTCCAAGAGAGAAAGTAGCACTTAGTGAAAAGGATAAGGGGCATAAAAGACTGAAAGAGATATCAAATAATATACACTTTTCATAATCAGACTTTTCAGTTCATTTTTTCAAGAACCGCAAACAGTTAAGCAATGAAAATAATACACATAAGCAATCTACCGGCCAAACTCATTCAACGCAAACCGGCACACTCGGAGTTCTACATCAAAAGCCTCTTGGAGGACAATGACATCAATTTTGAAATAATCAATCCCTCGAAATTTGGAACTAACAAAATAATAGCGAATATACGCCTAATTATTGCTGTTTTAAAATCAAATCCCGATATAATATACAATCCTAGGGGACTGCACATTTTAGTCATGTTACGAGCTATCAGATTTTTAAAAGCACAGATCATCACTTGGAAATATACTGCTCCCCAAGAAGCTCCTCCTTTAATAAACTATATTTTAAGGAAAATATACTGGAGAGGTTTTGATAGAATATACATGATATCCAAATCGCATATGCAAGATGCGATAAGAAACAATATATTAACTTCAGAACAAGTATACAATTTAAATTTCGGAGTTGATTATCAATGGTTTAAGTCTAACATCAATTTCACTACCCAAACACACGAATTTACAATTGTAGCTACGGGAAAAGATAGCAGAGACTACCACACACTCTGCGAAGCTTGTGTATGCACAAAAGCCCAATGTATCATTTTAACTCGAAAGCACCCTGAAAATATAATTGTTGAAAAAAAATACAGGCAATACTCAAACATCAACTTTATTTTCATAGAAGACTTAAATTTAAAAAAAGACGAAGAGTATACCTACATAATGAATCAAATGTCAAAAGCATCTGTAGCAGCCATACCTTGCCACAAAAAAGAATATGGAGTAGGCTATACACAGGTTATAGAATCATTACCATATTCTATTCCTATCCTGCTAACTGACAACAAAGACATTCCTTTAAATGTAGAAAAACACCAGATAGGTTTTTTAATAGCTCCTTATGATGTAGAAAAATGGATATACCATATCAAGCGACTAAAAGATGATAAAAATTTAGTCAAGCAATTAGGAATTAATGCTCACCAATTAATGAAGGCAGAGTACAATGCTCAACAAACCTACAAGCTCATAAAAGAAGATTTATATGCAATATATAAAAAAAAGCACAGTATCACATCATAGGCAAGAATCTAAAATATTCATAGCATTTCATTATTTCCTAATTTATTGTGCCATATCATTTGGAGGTATGGCTCTGCCAGCCTATATTGGAAACGACCTCTTTCAAGTTTTTATATTAACCATATGTGGAATTTACATATTCTTATATAAGAAAGAAACTCTTTTCACCAGTCGCTTCATTCTTTTTTTAGCAGTTCTATTTATCTCAATGTTGGTAACTGTATTCTTTTCAACATTAAGTATTGGCTCAACATTAAGTATCATATGCACACTGATGATTATTTATACAACGATCCATATAGATAAAAGAAACTTTCTAAAACGATTTCTTAATATCATATTCATATTGGCCATCATCAGTTTTTTTTTATATTCAGCGACATTATTATTCGGTTTTTCAGCATTTAGCCCACTCCTTCCATTTTTATCCACCTCCTCTTCTAACTACGAGCTTTATAGTTATGGAGGATTTCTATACCGTTTTGTTCCACTTCATATCGGCAGAAATTGCGGACCTTTCGGAGAGCCAGGACAATATCAGTGTATATTAGCAGTAGCATTATATTTTTCTTTATTCAAGGCACGCCTTTTAAGAAAACAAGATCGGATAAAATATATAATTGTATTCACAATAGTTTTACTCACAACACAATCAACAAGCGGATACATATCCTTATGTATCATTATCATATGCTTTGCGCGGTACCCATCCTCTAAAATATCTCCTAAAATAAAAAAATACTTTACCGCAACCATGATTACAATTGTTTTATTTATAATAATCACTCCATTGGGAAGAGATTTCATCACCACAGCTGTATTTAATAAAATCTACGGAGCAGAAAAGAGAACCACAATCAACCTATCTCAAGGGACAGCAGGAGCTAGAACTCAAAGCATACAAGATTTTTTTACAGAAATCGAAAAAGAACCTTTATCTTTAATGGGAATAGGATACGATGAAATTCACAGATTAAAACTTGATGCATGTGCCGGTTTACCTATACTTCTATTAGCCATAGGCATTCTTCCATTTAGCATTCTTTTTGGCTTCACTTTTTGGTGTCTACACAAAGGCAATAAGAATAAATGGGAAATGCTATGCCCTATATTATTAATTATCAATATGGGACTAGGACAGCCACATATCATGAATCCAGGATTGTTCATAATGGCTTTCTACTCCTTTCTCGCATTAAAAAAACAATAGTTCATACAATGATTCATTTAATTTTAGGCGGAGGCTTAGGAAACCAAATGTTCCAGTATGCTTTTGCACGTTCTTTAGCTTTACAGTATAATGAAAACATATCATTCAATACAATTTTATATAAAGAACTAAAGAATGAAGAACGGAGTTTTTCTCTTGGGCATCTCAACATTAACACAATGTGTATAGTGGAAACTCCCGATGAAAACAAAAGAATATGGGAACTGTTTAACAAACAAATATTCCATCAGAAAATAGCAAGAAAAATTCTGCCAGCATCAATTAGGTGGTGGTGGATGTCCAACCGTAATATATATGCAAGCGTATGTGGACCATACAAGTACTATCATCCTCGGCATCGCTCCCAAAACACAACCATCATTCATGGAGGATTCCAAAGCTGGAAATACTTTAAAGAACATCAATCAATGATTAAAGCCGAACTAAAAGTAATAACCCCAATAAGCGAGCCAAACAAGAAGATTTTAAAAGAAATACAAAACTCCAATTCTATTTGCGTACACATCAGGCGAGGTGATTTTTTAAGCGCCCAATTTAGCCCTCACCTTGAAGTCTGCAATAAAGACTACTATGAAAAAGCTATAAAAATGATAAGTTCCCAAATAGAGAATCCGACATTCTTCATTTTCTCCAATACACATGAAGATCTGGTATGGATTAGAAAAAATTACAATATCCCTCAAAACTCTGTTTATGTGGATTTAAACAATCCTGATTATGAAGAATTACGTTTAATGTACAATTGCAAACATTTCATATTATCGAACAGTTCATTCAGTTGGTGGGCTCAATACCTATCCGAAAGCAAAAATAAAATAATAATAGCTCCTAAAATTTGGGATAAAAGAAAAGGTATTGATTTCAGTGACATCTACATGCCCGAATGGATTATTATAAAATAAACACGAAGTGAAAATACTAATTAACTATGCCGATTCTCGATATGCTCAAGCCCGAAAATGGAACTCAAGGACAGGGAAACTAATTGCGAAATTCGACACAATATATGAATTTTCTCCTAATGATATCGATGATAAATTCCAAAAAGAGAATAGGCAAATACTTTTGTCCAAGAGAGGGAACGGGCTATGGTTATGGAAACCCTACATAATAAACAAAGTATTGGAGCATACTAAAGATGGAGACTTTATTTTTTATTGTGACTCAGGAGCATTTTTCATAAGAAACATAGATACTATTAAGAATCAAGTAAACAAGGAGACCCCTCTATTCGTCTGTGATATTCCATTGATAGAATCATGTTTCACAAAACCTGAGTGTTTTGATGAAATGGAATGTAAGGAGGATTTTTTTCACACTTCCAACCAAATAATCGCAACTTATTTAGGTATTTATGTATGCCCTAAAAGTCGGCAATTCATATATGAATGGTTAAGCCTTTGTTGTCGATATAGTTTAATAAGTCCTGCCGGAAACATAGAATTAAACATCAATAAAAATTATGGAGATTCATTTGTCGCGCATAGGGAAGATCAATCCATTTTCAGTTTATTATGCAAAAAACATCACATATCTCCACACAAAGATATCTCACAAAGAGGAAATGATCCAGAAAGCTATCACAACTCACTATATACATACAAAGTACCCATTCATGAAGAAGACATCTACAAACCCATAATATATTTACATAAATCCCCTCGATTAACACTGGGAATATTTGCGAAAAGACTTTTAAAAAAAATCGCATGCAGACTACTACAAAGAAAATGAAAGAGAAAATAAGTATTATAATCCCCATATATAATACTGCAACATATTTGGATCGATGTATATCTTCCATAATTGCACAAAGTTATAAAAATATAGAAATCATTCTAATAAATGATGGCTCAACAGATAATAGCGGTCACATTTGTTCCATTTGGGCTGCAAAAGATAAACGAATCAAAGTAATTCACAAAAAGAACAGTGGAGTTAGTAATACAAGAAATATGGGATTGTCAATAGCTCAAGGAGAACTTATAGCATTTGTTGACTCAGACGATTATCTGTCGCCCAATATATATGAACGACTTTATTCTTTGATGAAGTACTATTCTTGTGACTTAGCCATCTGCGGACGAACCAGAATTTGTGAAGGCAAAACTATAAAATATGCTGATACCGGTATTCAAATCTTTTATGATGGAAAAATAGATATGAGAAAACTGGGATGCCAGTACGATCTCAACATTAGCGTAAATAAACTCTATAAAAAGCAATATTGGACTAACTTAAGATTTCCGGAAAACATGACTTACGCTGAAGATCTGTTTATTACGCCCGACATACTATCGCAAAGCCACAAAGCAGTCTATACTTCTGAAGGATTATATTATTATTACGAAAGAAATACCTCTGCCTCTTTTATGCTAAACGATCAAAAACTAATAAATGATATTCAAGCAAAAGAAAAATTCTATTCATTCATGTGTAACAAACAAGTAGATACACAAATTGCTTTTGATTGGCTATTTGGCGCATATGTTAGAGGGTATAAGCAGAGTAAAAACAAAAAAAAAGACTTCAAAAGAAAATACAATAGATTCTTTCAGAACCATTTCAGAATTTGTATGAAGAAAACAAAATGCATTCTGTTTTATCTATCACCCTCCAGTTACTTTTTATTTAAATAATAATACCAAATTAATGTCTTCTACTGCTAATAGAGTTATAAAAAATTCAGGGTATCTTTATGCGAATATGGGATTCTCTATGTTTGTATCCTTGTATTCCACAAGATTAATATTGAATGCTTTAGGTACGTCCGACTTTGGAATTTTCGCCATTGTCGGAGGTGCTATCGGAATGTTGGGATTCATTGGGGGCGCAATGAATGTTTCCACCCAGCGTTTTATAAATTACGCAGAAGGAGCTAATAAAAAAGAAACACAAAAAAGTATCTTTAACATAAGCATCATAATCCACTCTATATTATCATTCATTTTTCTTATTGTTCTGGAAATTGCTTTTTATATATTCTTCAACAATATTTTAAACATTCCCCAAGAAAGGGTGTATGCAGCTAAATGTATCTATCAGTTTATGGTATTATCTACGATAATGACTATTTTAACAGTCCCATATAACGCAATCGTAACAGCACATGAAAACATGCTTTATTATGCGAAAATAGGGTTTCTACAAACATTTCTAAAACTATGCATCGCACTGTTCATAACTTATACAATGTATGATAAATTAATCATGTACGGTTTATTAATGGCAATACTATCAATAACTGTTATGATCATCATGCGAATATACTGTCAACGCAAATATGAAGAATGCATAATAAATCCACGCAAATATATTGACAAACAGTTAATGAAAAAAATGATAAAATTTGCAGGGTGGAATATGATAACAACTTCCTCTTCAATGATATCGATGTATGGAATGGGACTTATATTAAACAATATATTTGGAACTATACTAAATGCAGCACAAGGAATAGCAAACCAAATATCAGGGCAGCTAATGGTCTTTTCGAACACAATGTTATCTGCTGTAAATCCAATAATAGGGAAAAAAGCTGGAGAAGGAAACTATAAAAGTTTAGTGGAGACAGCCCAAACCACATCCAAAATGTCATCGTTATTACTTGCTTTTTTCGCAATTCCATTTATGATAGAGGCTCCATGGATAATGCAGATATGGCTTAAAAATGTTCCCGAATGGGCTATCCTTTTTTGCAGATTGGAAATTCTCAGAAATATAATTGATCAATTAGTAAATGGTATTAATGGCGCCATCAATGCAGACGGTAGGATACATCGCTATTCTATTTTTCGAAGCATCTTTAACTTTATCCCCCTACCAATAACATTCTATTTGTTTTCTATAGGTTTCTCACCTATATGGTTATATATTGTATGGATAATCTGTTGGAGCATTTTGGGTGGATCAGTTACTATCTTTTTTTGCCACAAAAATTGTGGTTTGAATATTTATGAATATTATAAAAATGTACTCCTAAAAAGTGTAACTTTATTCCTTATTGTAGGCAGTAGCGGACTGATCCCTCACTATATAATGCACTCCTCCCTAACAAGAACCATATCTGTTTGTTTGACAACATCTATAGCCTTCCTTTTTTCATTTTGGACAATTGCTATTACCCCTAAAGAACGAAACGATTTAAAAAATGTATTATCAACATTCAGAAAGAAAATATATCAAAAATACAAATAGCTCAACCATATGCAATCTATAGCAATATTACTTACAGTTTTCAATCGTAGAAAGAAAACTCTAAGGTGTCTTGATGCTCTTCATTCACAGCTCCCTATAAAAAACTATAGCATTGACATCTATTTAACCAATGACGGATGCACAGACGGTACACCAGAAGCTATCTCACAAAAATTCCCCGAAGTAAATATAATCCATTCGAAAGGAAATTTGTTTTGGAACCGGGGAATGTATACAGCCTGGGAAGAAGCAACCAAAAGAAAAGAATACGACTATTACCTATGGCTAAACGACGATACATTTATCTATCCAGATAGCATATCAAGATTACTAAACGATAGCATTTCAGTTAAAGATGAAGCAATCATTTGTGGAGCTACATGCTCTGAAAAAGATGGTAAACCCACTTATGGAGGTAGAAACAATAACGGCATTATCCCTCCAAATGGAAGTTTACAAATATGCCAGCATTTTAATGGCAATGTCGTTCTAATTCCCCGGTATGTTTACCAAAGAATCGGGAATCTGGACTATACTTATAGTCATGCTTTGGGAGATTTTGATTACGGGCTGAGAGCTGGGAAGCTAGGAATAAAATCCTATCAATCAAAAGAGTACATCGGAACTTGTGAACAGCATAACAGTTTGGCCAAATGGTGTAATTCAAGTTATCCGTTAAAAGAAAGGATAAGGGTCTTTCACTCCCCCTTAGGAGGCCATCCTAAAGAAAACTTTTATTTTGAGAGAAAACATTATGGAGTCTTTCCGGCGTGTCTTCATTATTTCACTATACATTTAAGATTATTCATTCCACAAATTTGGGAAAAAAGAAAATAGTATGAATATAGCAGTAGTAGGTACAGGCTATGTCGGATTAGTATCCGGCACTTGCTTTGCGGAAATGGGAGTCAATGTGACTTGTGTAGACGTGAACGAAGAAAAGATAACAAAATTATTACAAGGACAAATCCCTATTTATGAGCCGGGTTTGGAGGAGATGGTACTCCGTAATCATCGGGAGGGCAGATTGAATTTCACCACAGATATCGCGACATGCTTGAACAATGTGGATGTTGTTTTTAGTGCGGTAGGTACTCCCCCGGACGAGGATGGCAGTGCTGACCTGACCTATGTACTTGAAGTAGCCCGTACAGTGGGCCGGAGTATGAAGAAGTACCTGATACTTGTTACCAAATCGACCGTGCCCGTAGGCACCGCAAAGAAAGTCAAAGCAGCCATTCAAGAAGAACTGGATAAAAGAAGAGTAGAAATAGAATTTGACGTGGCTTCGAATCCGGAATTCCTGAAAGAAGGTGCTGCTATCAAAGACTTTATGAGTCCCGACCGGGTAGTGGTGGGCGTAGAATCAGAAAGAGCCAAAGAGCTTATGAGTAAACTCTACAAACCATTTATGATGAACAATTATCGGATTATTTTTACTGATATTCCTTCGGCAGAAATGATAAAATACGCAGCAAACTCAATGCTGGCCACACGTATCAGTTTCATGAATGATATCGCAAACCTATGCGAAGTAGTGGGTGCGGATGTGAACATGGTGCGTAAAGGCATCGGAGCGGACAGCCGTATCGGAAGCAAATTTCTCTATCCGGGATGTGGATATGGAGGTAGTTGTTTCCCCAAGGATGTAAAAGCATTGATAAAAACGGCCGAAAAAAATGGCTACGAAATGAAAGTGTTGAAAGCTGTGGAAGAAGTAAACGAAAGTCAGAAAAGCATTCTATTTAAAAAACTTTCAGCCTATTATGGAGGAGCTTTAAAGGGAAAAACCATTGCTATCTGGGGATTGGCTTTTAAACCGGAAACAGATGACATGCGTGAAGCTACGGCTTTGGTCACAATTGACGAATTACTCAAAGCAGGATGCAAGGTACGTGTATACGATCCGATAGCAATGGATGAATGCCATCGCCGTATAGGTGAGGCAGTAGAGTATGCCGCAGATATGTATGATGCGATTCTAAACGCAGACGCATTGCTGCTAATAACAGAATGGAAACAGTTCCGTCTGCCAAGCTGGGGGGTATTGCAGAAATCAATGAACAAAACACTAATCATTGACGGACGTAACATATATGATGCGCAAGAAATGAAGAATCTAGGATTTGAATACAGCTGCATCGGACGATGACTTACAAAGAATGTAAATATCTGATAAAATCAGATTTAAATAGATTAACAAAAGTTAAATATGGGGGGGGGGTAAAATACCTATTTTTCAACGCTTCTTTCCGCATCACCTTTTGGTTCAGAATAGGCAGCTATTTAGCCCGCCAAAAAGGGATACTCTTTAAACTATTATATGGAATAGTGTTTTTGATACATAAACACAATCAATATTTGACAGGAATCCAATTACCTATCGGAACTCAAATAGGAGAAGGTCTGTGTTTTGCACATTTTTCATGTATTGTTATCAACAGTACTGCTCTTATAGGAAAGAACTGTACTATATATCATGGAGTTACAATCGGCGGAGTTAGAGGTCCCAAAGGAGGCGCTCCCATCATTGGAGATAATGTAGTAATATCTTCTGGAGCAAAAATCATAGGAAAGGTTAGAATCGGAAATAATGTAATGATAGGTAGTGGAGCCATCGTTGTAAAGGATATCCCCGATAATGCAGTCGTTGTAGGAAATCCGGGAAAGGTTATTTCATACAATGGAAAAGATCATATACAATACTTTGTCAACTAAAATATACTATATAAAAATGAATATCATCAATAAGATTATAAGGAAACTATTCACACAGCAATCTGAAATTAAGAAATATAGAAACCTAGGAGTCAAAATTGGAAGTAACTGTAACTTTTATAGTGTTTTTATCGATAGATGTTTTAGCCATCTTATCACCATAGGTAATAATGTAACTATAACCCACTCTACACTTATAGCCCATGACGCTAGTACAAAAAGACCATTAGGATACAGTAAAGTTGGAAAAATAACGATAGGAGATGACGTATTTATCGGCCATGGCTCTATAATTTTAGGAAATACCTCCATAGGGAATAAAGTTATTATAGGAGCAGGAAGTGTTGTATGCAAAAATATTCCAGAAAATTCAGTGGCATGTGGAAATCCCATACGCATCATCTGTACCTATGATGAATACATAAAAAAGAATAAGACTTTATTGCAAAACAGTCCAGTTTCCAATATTTTATTCTCTCAAAAATCATCTAAAGACAAAGAAGAACAGGCAGGACTTCTCCTCAACAAATGGGGATACGACTTATAATCAATAAGATACCAATAAAATGAATACTCTTACAATTCCTAAAACGATACACTATTGCTGGTTTGGCAAAAATGATCTTCCTCCCTTAGTAAAGAAATGCATAAAATCATGGCACAAGTATCTCCCCGATTATGAGTTTAAATTATGGGACGAACAATCTTTTGATATTACTTCAAATAAATGGTGTCAAGAAGCGTACAAACAGAAAAAGTATGCATTTGTAGCTGACTATGTACGCCTCAAAGTTTTATATGAGCAAGGTGGCATTTATTTAGACACAGATATTCAATTATACAAAAGTTTGAATCCCTTTTTATCGAATGAAGCTTTTATGGGATTCGAAAGAGATGAAATATTATCTATGGGGGTCATGGGATTCAAAAAGAATAATAAAATCATTAAAGAGCTTTTAGACTATTATGATCAAGAGTTCAACCTTAATATTGTGAACAAGTTAGAGTCTAACGCCAATATAACAACTCAATTTCTATCAGAAAAATATGGTCTAAGTCGAAATAACGCCAAGCAAATAATAGAAAATATAAATATTTACCCTAAGACTTTCTTCAATCCAATGGACTATTTCGGAAATTGGGATAAATCTCCGGAAACGGTATGCGTTCACCTATACATGGGTTCTTGGTTACCGGAACAGGAACAGAAGAAATTAAAACGGCGCAAAACATTTATTTTTAAGCTAACAAAATATATATGGGACCGAAGTAAAAACAATCCATTATTTAAAAGAATAAGACTATACTTGAAAAACAAAAATATTATCTAAACAAAAATTAGTTACCCTACTGATCACTAAAATTCGAATGAAAAATATCCTGATAACATTTCTTTTCAAAGAAGGAGCCGGTCCGGTATTCACACTGGAAATGGCACGAGGACTGGCGCTGAACGGATGTAATATATACGCCATTCTATCTACTAAAATATCGAATAGAGTAGATTGGGAGACAGAAAAACTCTTTAAAGAAGTATACTTTATTGATACAGGTACACGAAAAACAGCCATACAAGCAAGCTTTAAATTCTTTTTGAAGGAAAAATTTAAAATCAAATCGAAATATAAAAGTCTCCAATTTGATTACGCCATAAGCACATTTTATCATCCATGGGCCAGTAGTGTTTTAAAGTGTGTAAAAGCCAAAAGAATAACAATTTGCCACGACCCAATACACCATTCCGGAGTAAAAATATCAGAAAAGATATTGACATCTCACTATATAAAATCTTCCGATGAAATCATTGTTCTAACTCGCAGTTTTATTCCATTGGTAAAGAAAAACTTTGGATTCTCAGAAAAACATATCCACTATATGCCACATGGCCGCATGAGTGAATATCGGAAAAAAGAAACGTTTCTTCCGTCTGACCACAACTATATGGATAAGAAGACCATTAACTTTTTATTCTTTGGACGCATTGAAAAATACAAAGGAATACAGCTTTTAGCAAAAGCTTATAAAGAACTCGTCCAGACACCTCACCTTGATATAACCCTAACCATAGCAGGTAGTGGAAACTTGGCAGAATATAGAGAAGAATTCAGAAATATCCCAAATGTAACGATCATCAACAGGTATATACCGGATAACGAAATCGGTCAATATTTCAGCATACCCAACACGATCGTAGTACTTCCATATATTGACGCAAGCCAATCAGGAGTAATTCCGATAGCTTTGGAATATAACACCCCAATCATAGCAAGTGAAACGGGAGGACTAAAAGAACAATTAAATAATGGAGAGATAGGGATATTCTGCAAAGTGAACGATATCAACTCACTAAAAGAAAAAATGGCATGGTGCATACACAATCCGGGAGAACTTAAAGAAGAACAAAAAAAAATGGCGTCGTATTTACATGAATTAGACTGGGAAGTAATCACCCGAATAATAATCAATATTTAATCTTCAACAACTTTAACAAGTATATGAGAATAGGTTATATTCATTTAGATTATGGAGAATGGACTAACGGCACATACAATGCACAAGAAATAGGATTGGCCCAAGCATTTGAAAGTTTAGGTCACAAAGTATACATCTTTTATTGGCTAAACAAACATGATTCTAAGTGTTTCTCAGAGGTAAATCTCACCTCTAATATTAAAAAAGTATACCTACCATATCGTTTTAGGATAGCCCATCACGCCATAGTTGACCTTGATTTACTCAGGTCTTATAAATTAGACATTTTACATCTGCAAACAGACAATCTACTATATGTGCCTGAAGCAATATATTATTGCATCAAAAAAAACATAAAGTATTATTGTTATATTGGTACAATCAAGAGTAGCAACCCTAATCCTATTATAAGAAAAATATTAGATAGAATCACCCTTAGAAATATCAAAGCATTAAAAAGAAGTTGTGTCTTCGCAAAAACTCCGACTATGGCAAAAGAATTATTAGCACTTGGAGTTAAAAATACAATAATTGCTCCCGTAGGTCTGGATCAAGCAGTAATCCCCAAGGAAGAAAAAAGTAAAAACGATTTAATACGTGATTTAAAGATATCCCAAAACAAAACATACATTCTGTGTGTGTGTGCATTAAGACATGACAAACATCCATTCGATATATTTAAACTGGCAGAGTTGCTGGATGAAAAATTTTGCATTATTTATATAGGAGGAAACGGACCTTTGAGAGAGAACTTCATAAATAAGTTATCAGAGAAAGAAAGCTATAATAAAATTAAATATGTAGGGGCTATTCCCAATGCACTAATTCATTCGTACTATAGAATAGCAGACTATGTAGTAAACTTCAATCCTAATGAAATATTCGGAATGGCCATTTTGGAGGCAATGTATCATAATTGCAATGTTATAGCCATAAAAGCTCCTGGGCCGGAATGTATTATAGAAAATAAGGTTTCAGGATTCATTGTTAACTCTGTAGAAGAAATGAGTAAGATCATTATCAATAGACAGAAGGTAGAAAATGCACGGCAAAGAGTCATGACTAACTTTACTTGGAAAAAGACTGCCTCAACAATTTTAGAGCAACTATAATTCTAACTTTTCGACAGCATGATTGTATTTCAGATTATTTCATCTTTTGATCTCGGAGGTGCCGAAAGAGTAGCAATCAATATTACAAAATCCCCAAATCCAAACTTTAAATACCACTTGTTTGAAGTTGTAAAAGGACACTCCGATTTCTCTACCTCTCTTAAAAAAGAGTTTAAAGAAAATGGTATACCATATCATTGCTCTCCTTTCAAAAACAGAAAAATAGCAATCTGTCTCTTTTGGATATGGTTCATCTGGTACTATATAAAATACTCTCCAAACATCATACACGCACACACGGAAACACCGGATCTCTCACTTTGGATATTTAGGAAAATAGCATGGCTTTGCTTTTGGATTAGCCCCAGCTACATAAGAACAATACACAATACAAAGCTATGGAATGAATGGGAAAAAATAGGGAATATAGTAGAAAAATATTATATAAAGCACCAGAGTAATATTGCAATCTCCACGTCCACCAGAGACTGCTATACTCGCTGTTACGGGGGAGAACAGCCACCAATCATTTATAATGGTATAGATGAAATACCTCAAAAGAAGTTTCAAGTAATCAAACCAACTCAGATTAATATTCTATTTGCCGGAAGATTAGAATACCAAAAGGGAGTAGACCAAATGATTGCAGTAGTCAGTGCACTCAAGGATGATTCAAGATTTTACTTTCATGTGGTAGGGAGTGGATCTATGGAACCTAAAGTAATAATAGCTTTTAAAGGACTAACCAATGTAACGGTATATCAAAAAATATTCGGACTGGCTCAGTATATCGGTTCATTTGATTACTTATTTATGCCTTCTAACCACGAAGGTCTAGCTCTTATGCCTATAGAAGCCAGCTTAGCATATACCCCCACAATCATAAATAACTGCCCTGGGCTAAAAGATACACTACCGGAAGATTGGCCATTAAGTGTAAATAATAATTCCATTCCTGACTTTATTGAACTTATCTCCAAGAAACTGGATAAACAAAATTACGAGGAACTGGCAAAAAATGCCCATAGATTTGCTATCGAACGTTTTTCTTTAAATATGATGCAAAAGAAATATGAAGAACTCTACAGAAACCGGCAAAAGAAATAAGATACTTTTCATCATGCACATGCCTCCCCCGGTCCATGGTGCATCAATGATGGGAAAATACATCCATGACAGCAAACTAATCGACCAAACATTTGACTGCCGATATATCAATCTGACATTAGCAAAAGATTTATCGGATATTGGAAAAGGAGGTTTCTCTAAATTATGGAGTTTTCTAAGGCAAATGAAACATATCGCATCTGCCGTCCACAAAGAAAAGCCCCGATTATGCTACGTAACCCCCAATACCAAAGGAGGTGCTTTCTACAAAGATTTTATAGTGGTGATGTTACTCAAAGCTATGGGACAAAACGTAATTGCGCATTATCATAATAAAGGAGTAGTGACACGGCAAGACAGAGTGGTAGACGACCTCTTATATAAGCATTTTTTCAAGAATCAAAAAGTAATATTGCTGGCAAATGCTTTATACAAAGATATAGAGAAATATGTAGCCCGAAAAGATGTGTATATATGTCCGAATGGGATTCCCCAAAACGGCTCTATATCGGAACTACTCTCTAAGAAACAAGAGGCTTTCAAGATACTCTTCTTATCGAACATGATGGTAGAAAAAGGAGTATGGGATTTACTGGAGGCGTGCAGAATACTTAAAGAAAAAGAAAAGGAATTTCATTGTGACTTCGTAGGCAAATGGAATGATATAGATTCCCCAACATTTCATAAAAGAATCCAAGAATATGGATTGGAAAATTATATAACAGCCCATGGTTCCAAATATGGAACCGAAAAAGAGAAGTATCTACGAAAAGCAGATTTATTTGTTTTCCCGACTTACTACAATAATGAATGTTTTCCTCTTGTCCTGCTTGAAGCAATGGAGTATAGTTTACCATGTATCAGTACCAACGAAGGAGGAATCACTGACATCATAGAAGAAAGTAAAACCGGCTATATTGTTGAGAAACAGAATCCCAAAATTTTGGCTCAACAAATAGAATATTTATTAGATCATCCGGAATTGCGAAAACAAATGGGGCAAGCCGGAAAAAATAAGTTTCAAAAAGAGTTCACATTAGAAAAATTTGAAGAGAGAATGAAAGCTATTTTAGAAGAAGCTATCTATACCAAATAATAAGACGCAGTGCACAGATATCTTTTTTCAATAAAATTTTTCTCTTTATCCGAAAAAGCATACCTTTGCAAAGAAATTCTTACCACATCATTCGAAAGCCTGTTCTTCGTGACAGGTAACAGCGTAGCGTACTTATAACCACCCATTCCTTTTTCACAAAACATGTTGAAGCTTAAAACAGTTTCACTCCTGAAGCACAGGAGCGACTTATCGGTATTGCCTGAAGGTAAATTATTGATAAACACGATTAATGCCCATTCATATAATACGGCGCTGAAAGATGATGAATTTGCAGAAGCCTTGCTTAAAGGCGGAGCACTGATTCCGGACGGGGCAAGCATGGTGCTGGCTTTCAGGTGGCTCCGGAAAGAGAGCATAGAACGTACCGCCGGATGGGATCTTTTTGAATATGAAATGGGACGGTTGAACCGGAAAGGAGGCATCTGCTACTTTCTGGGAAGCAACGGGAATACACTTAAGCTGATTAAAGAAAAAGCTAAAACCATATATCCGAATATTCAGATCAAGACTTACTCTCCTCCCTACAAACCGGAGTTTACACAAGAAGAAAACCGAATGATGATAGATGCCGTAAATGCGGTAAAGCCAGACTTATTATGGATAGGCATGACGGCTCCCAAACAAGAGAAATGGGCGTACGCGCATCTGGATGAACTGGAGGTGAACGGGCATATAGGAACCATTGGAGCGGTATTCGACTTCTTTGCGGGTACGGTGGAACGTGCTCCGGTCTGGTGGCAGGAGCACGGGTTGGAATGGCTGTATCGCCTGATCAAAGAGCCTAAACGGATGTGGCGCCGGTATATCATCGGAAATGCCTTGTTCCTATGGAACATCACCAAAGAAAAATTCTCCATATAACATAAATCAATGAGATTAAAAAAAGCAGTATTAACGGTCTGTGTAATGGTGATGGCATCGGGAATCAAGGCACAGTACACCATGGGGACAACGGGAATGATGAACATTCCGACCGCCGAGATGCAGCAGACGGGAACGTTTATGATCGGTGGCAACTACTTGCCCAAAGAACTGAATCCGTTTAAATATAATTCCGGAAACTATTTCGTGAACATCACTTTCTTTTCATTCTTAGAATTGAATTACCGTTGCATCTTGCTGAAAAGTGACTATATGGCTACAAAGCCCAAATTCAATCAGCAGGACAGGTCTTTATCGGTCAGGATACGTCCGCTGAAAGAAGGTAAATATTGGCCGGCAGTAGTCATTGGAAGTAACGATCCGTTCAAGGACAAGGGTACAAATTATTTCGCGTCCGTATACGGAGTGGTTACAAAGAACTTTATGATAGGCGAACATCGACTGGCAGCGACCGCAGGTTACTATCACCCATTGAGTAAAGACAAGTATATCTTACAGGACGGCATATTCGGCGGTCTCAGCTATACTCCCTCCTTTTGCAAACCACTGTCCGTCATGGCCGAGTATGACTCCGACGGATTTAACGTAGGAGCAGCAGCCAAATTATGGAAACATCTCTCACTGAATGTATTTACCCGGGAGTTTAAATGTATTTCTGCCGGAATACGATATGAATGCGTTTTAATCCATTAATCCGTATGAAGAAGAAATTGATAATTATAATCGGCCTGCTCCTCTCCTGCCCTGTCATGATTGATGCGCAATTGGCCCGTAAACTCAGGGAGCTGGGTCTGGAGAATATCCGGACAACCGAAGCCGGGGGAACAACCATCGCTGCTTTTGAGGACAATGTATATCGGGGAACTTATCGCGGAATAGGAAAAGCGATTGTCGCCGGAATGGAAGGCATAAGTAACGGAAATCTGGAACTGGTGGCGCTGGACGGAAACGGCATTCCCCAACTGAGTATCTGTCTGCCGGATACATTGATAACCGGTTACAAGGCCGGTAAGATAACGCTGAAAGAGGTATACGAACGGATGGGCCTGAGTTACAGCACCGACCGTCCCATGCAGTTATTGAAGGAAAGCACAGAAGTGATCAACCGCTCGGCATGGAAAGCGGACATCGTCCTGTATCCGGAAGTGTCTTTAGAAAACTCGACTTTTGAAAAATTATATTCATATACGGTGAACCTGTCTCCTGCCGTGGAAATGGCTTTATGGAAAGGAGCAGAAGCAACAGCACAGGTGGTTTTCCCCATCGCAACCAATATGAAAGGGGAATACCAGAAGATACGGCCGGGTGTGATGACACTCTCACAGGAGATAAGGTTCCGTAATAACTTTCTGGGACGTATCGTGATAGGTAACTTTACCAATCACCGGATCGGCGCACAGGCGGAAGTGAAATACCGCACCGGGAACGGACGAGTGGAACTGGGCGCACAGATAGGAACAACCGGATATTCGGCCATCACGGACGAAGGATGGTATATCGGGACAAGGCAACGCATCAACGCGGCCGTGAAAGGTTCGCTCTATGTTCCGCAATTCAATGTCCAATTGGATTTACAGGCCGGAAGGTATCTATACGGCGACTACGGGATAAGAGGTGACTGCACACGCCACTTCGGAGAATATGCTGTGGGAGTATACGCCATGTACGTAGAAGGAGAGGTCAACGGGGGCTTTCATTTTGCCATCCCGTTGCCCGGAAAGAAATGGAACCGGAACCATGCCATAAGAATCAAGCCGGCCGAATTCTTTGCAGCCGAATACAGCATGGTGTCATGGGGTGAGTATGCCGATAAGAAAATGGGATATACCTATCAGACACGTCCGGCAGAGAACCGGAGCAGCGGATACTTCCAACCGGAATATATACGATACTTCCTGATCAGAAGTATCGAAAAAGAGAGAAATAAAAAGTAATTTTAATATTTTCTTAATGACAAAAATGATTATGAAAAAAAGTGACTTATTTAAGATAGGTGTGTTGCTGGTGGCAACCACCTTGGGAACAACCGGATGCTCTTTCGGCGAAGACGAGAAGAAGCCGGAAATAGTAGTGGACCCTGCCGAGAAAACGATAGAGTACTACATCGCAGGTAAAGTTACGGAAGGAAGCACTGCTCTGCCCGGTGTGGAAGTAAAGGCAGGCGGGGCTACAGCTACCACAGATGCAGAAGGAGCATACAAACTGACGGTAGACAGTAAGAAAACATATACCGTTACTTTTACAAAGGAAGGATACCTGAGTATAGATAATGCACAGGCCACCATTGCAGGCAATGCGGAGAACCGCAGCATGGTGAGCTTAAGCGTAAAACTAAGTAAGCAGAGTCCCGCCAAGGAAATAGATGCCGAAGCGACAGAAGAAATAATTGTAACAGACAAAGGGCACAGTGACATGACAAAGGCGGAAGCAGCCGTAATTGTCCCTCCTGGAGCGATTGAAACAACAACCAACGTAAGCATCACTCCTTATGAAGAGCCTGCAGCCGCCACAACTACCGTGACAACAGGAACGGTGGAAACTCCAGTGGCTATTGCCAACATCGAAGTGGCAACAACGGAGGCCGTGACACTTGCCAAACCGGTCACACTGGCAGTGGTGAACAAAGCCTCGGAAAATGCCACATTTGAGGACGTGGAAGTGTACAACCAGAAGGTGACAACAAGAGCTGGAGAAAGCTGGGACAAAGTGGCTGATGCTGCCTATGACGTGACATCGAACAGCTATACATTTACATTACCTGCCGGAGCAACACTGTCCGGTAAGTATTCAATGCGTATCAAAAGTAACAAGACTACCGGATCTGAACAGATAGGCGAGACAAACAAAGAGGAGAAAAAGAGTAACGAAGGGAATATGACAGCCATCCCTGAATATAAAATCAACTTTGAGGCAACAGCCGGATGGGAATACACGGTGACTCCGGAAACAGCATTAGCCAATGCCGGTGTAAACGCCACGGATGCAAAAGGAATGGCATCTATGATCAACAGTGCCATCGAAGCGCAAGAAGGCACAACAGGCACTTATAAAGTGAACCATGAACTGGTGGCCGGTATCAGCGGTAACCATATTCTGTATTACTTGAACCAGGCCAAATATTGCGAAAAGAAATACACGTTCAAAATCAGTGGCGGAAGAACTGTAACGATTACTCTGAAATTTTATACGGGAATGAAGATAACTTACACGAATGTGGAAGCAAGCCAGCACTCGGGAGGTAAAGTTTAAAATCTATCCTGTAAACACCATTCTTTTAATAAATAACTAAATTATGAAGCTGAATAATATAAAAACAGTATTGCTCTTGGTAGGATTGCTGATGGCATTCGGAAATATGAAAGCACAGGACAATCCGTTCAAACCGGAATGGTTTGTGTCGGGAGGTATAAATGGACTATCGGCTTTAAACGGTTCGGCAAGCAACATGCTGGGAGGTAAAGTATCCGGTGGAGTGTGGCTAAACAAGATTATCGGTCTGCGTGTCAACGCAGAGGCCGGTAATGTGTGGCTGAAAGGCGGATACAACGCTGTAACGGCAGGTGCCGGAGCAGACATCATGGTGAGCTTGATGAAGAACTATACAAATGAAGACAGCAAGTTCCGGCTGAATGCGATTTTCGGATTGGGATACAACTACTATTCATTTGATAACGACTTTCCGAATTTATCGAAAACGAATACGATAAGCGGTAATTTCTCTCTGCAGGCTGCCTTCAAACTGAACTCGAAACTAAGTGTCTTTGCAGAACCGGGAATTAAAATCAGCACCAAGTTCTATGATGTGGAAAATAAGGATGATGTGTTTGCCGCCGGCATGATGACCGTAGGCGTAATATACAAATTCTAATAACTCAGAGATTCTCCACAGAATTACACTGATTGGCAGCGGTCGTTTTTATACCGATAAAAGAAATGATCAACCGGGCAAAAATCGGTACACTCTGTGGAGAATTCAAAAACGGATTGACCAATGAAATTAAGTAAATTCTTATCGAGCAGAACAGGAAAACGTTTCTATAACCTCTGTTATTGTTGGGGAGCCTGTCTTGTAATTCTGGGAGCTGTATTTAAAATAGCTCACATGCCTTATGATAATCTGTTATTGATGATCGGATTATTTACGGAAGTATTCATTTTCTTCATCTCCGGATTTGATGAACCGGCAAGAGAGTACAAATGGGAAAGAGTGTTTCCGTTATTGAATGACAAAAACGCAAACATAAATCCGAACACGGGAGTAGCAGACACGCTGGTGACGGAAAAGTACCTGCAGCAACTGAAGAGATTGGAAAGCAACATCGGAAAACTCAATGAAACATACGAAGCACAGATTAAAGGCATGACCGAACATGCCAGGTCGTTGAACGATATGAATTCGGAAGAGTTGAAAAAAGAGATGGAAAAAATGGCAGCATACATCGAATTGCTTAACAAACAATACAGTCAGATGCTGAATGCCATGAACGTAAAAACAGGGAAATAACAGAAACACATGGCTAAATATACATTACCGCCAAGACAAAAAATGATAAACCTGCTGTATGTGGTGCTGATTGCCATGCTGGCTATCAATATATCATCGGATGTCTTGGAAGGATATGGACTGATGAATAATGATTATCTTCCACAAATAGAGCAGTTGGAAGAATATAACCGGACTTTACTGGAACGAATCAACAACAGCCGGAATGACCAGACAACCTTATCAGCACAGAGCATAGACGCAACAGCAGGGAAGCTGATGGGCACACTGGAAGGACTGAAAGAAGATATTGCCCGGAAAGCGGACAAAGAAAAATATGAAATGGGAAAACTGAAGGCTAAAGACGACCTGAATGCTGTGCCGGAAGTATTCCTGTCGGTGACCGGAGGTAAAGGCAAAATGCTCAGGCTCTCACTGGAAGCATTCAAAGCGGAGACGCTGTCACTGATTAAAAATGAATCACACCGGAAACTGGTCGGAACTTATCTGGATACGCAAGGACCGGGCACAGGCATTTCCTGGGAAAAAGAGACGTTCTCCTACCTCCCTGCCATCGGTGGAGTGACATTCATCAACAAAATACAGGAAGAGGTGCTGCTGTGTGTAAACGAAGTATATCGGTCATTGCTGTATGAAGAAGCGGAAGACGGAAAAAGCGGGACCTTTGTATTTATCAATGAAGACCAGATGATAGTAAATAGAGACGGAACGGTGGATCTTCCCGTTGTACAAATAACTCCGGCCCTAACCAATATTCTGTACACCAATTACGAAAATCCACTGAATATCCTGACTGCAGGTATTCCTTTCAACGAGGTGACATTCAGCATGACGAATGGAAAAATAATAAAAAGAGGGAATAATTGCCTGGCCATTCCGGATGAAAAAGCACGGACGGCAACAGTAACCGCCACCCAGACAAGGAACGGGGAAACCAAACGGCTGGCAGAATATCAATATACCGTGAAAGCGTTACCCGATCCGACACCTTACGTGCTATATAAGGATGAAAGTGGAAAAACGGTTCAATACCGGGGAAATGTGCCTATCAACAAAAAATCAGTATCCAACATGACACAAATAGGTGCTTCAATCAGTGACGGACCGAAAGCCGAATACAAGGTGGTCAGTTTTGAAATGGTACTGATCAAGGGAAACGGCAAGGCGGTGACTTCAATACCTAACAACGGGAACAGGTTCTCGACCGGACAAATGGAACTGATCAGGCAGCTGGATAAAGGAGATAAATTCTACATTACTTCGATCGTAGTAGCAGGTCCGGGGGACAAAAAGAAACAGATTGCATCAATAAATGTTGTATTAATATAATAAGATCATGACAAATAGATTGGGGTTAAAACCAAACAAATGGATACTCCTGGCGACATTACTGCTAATGATTTACAATTCACACGCACAGGAGCAACAAACTGGAAAAGAGCTGTTTGAGAAAGGCAACTGGTTTGTATCCGGTGGTCTGGGCGGAGAATGGCTGACCAAGACACCGGGCAATATGTATGTTGGAGGTAAAATCTCCGGAGGTGTACATCTGACTCCCCTGTCGGGATTCAGAGCGACTGCCGAAATCGGAAAAAACCGGATGGAAAACAATGGAGAAGCCACCCAACTCAGCGCGAATCTGGATTATATGTTAACCCTGATAGGGAACAATGGATTCAACAGGTTTAATCTGTCCGCCATTCTGGGTGCCGGTTTTAACTACTATGATTTGGGAAACGATAACCCGAAATATACAAGAGTAAACACTCTTTCGGGCAACTTCTCGATACAGGCTTCGTACAATGTAAACCGAAAATTCAGCATATTCATAGAACCGGGACTGAAGGTTTTGCCTAAATATTACAGCAAAGAGTTGAACAACAAACTTTATACACAAAGTAACTTAACGGTTGGAGTGGCATATACCTTCAAAGATAAATACAGGAAGAATAGCAAAGAGGGTGATAGAACTCTTTATACACCGGTTGCAGACCTGATGGAAATAAAAGAAAAAATAGGGATGCTGTGTGAGGAGGTGAGGCAAATGAAACAGGAATTGCAGGAACGCCGGAAGATAATGGATGGCCAGAACTTAATGATCGTTCCACAAAAAGATGCGCTCTCCATCGACATCATGTTCGATGAATTCAGTTCATTCGTCAGTGAAGAACAGGGACAGAAGATAGACGGTATAGGTGAATGGATGAAGGATAATGACGCAAGCATTCGGATCATTGCCTTCAGCGATAATCTTACGGATAAGAAAGCGGACCGGGAACTGCGCAGCCGTCGTTCGGAAGCCATCCGGAAGATATTGATAGAGAAACATCACATTGCGCCTGAACGGATCACCGAATCGACTCCGGAAGCAATGGGATATGAAAACAAAACGGGATGCAATGCCATGATTGTATATATCCCCGAAAATAAACAATAATCAACCTATACACCCTGATGACATGACGATTGCTGTTGACTTTGATGGTACTATCGTAGAACACCGTTATCCGAAAATCGGTGAAGAGATTCCATTCGCCACAGAAACCCTGAAGATATTGGCCAAAGAACGTCACAGACTGATTTTATGGACTGTACGCGAAGGTGATTTACTTGAAGAAGCCATTGAATGGTGCCGGCAGCGGGGGGTCTCCTTCTATGCCGTCAATAAAGACTATCCGGAGGAAGAAAAAAATCATCACGGATTCTCCCGCAAACTGAAAGCAGACCTTTTCATTGATGACCGGAACCTGGGAGGTTTACCCGACTGGGGAACCATCTACCAGATGATCCATGAACAAAAACCATACGAACCCGTTCTATCTGACAGACAGAAATCGACCGGTGATTCAAACTGGATAGGGAAACTGTTCGGCAAACGTAACAAATAAAAGGAAAGGACCAACGATGAATAATCATGTAGTAATTATGGCCGGTGGCATAGGAAGCCGCTTCTGGCCGATGAGTACACCGGAATGTCCCAAACAATTCATAGATATATTGGGATGTGGGAAAACACTGCTCCAATTGACAGCCGAAAGATTCGGCAACCTTTGCCCGCAAGAAAACATGTGGGTAGTCACATCTGAAAGGTATAAAGACATTGTTCAGGAACAATTGCCGGGTATACCGGAAAACAACATACTGGCAGAGCCCTGTCCCAGAAATACGGCTCCTTGCATAGCGTATGCCTGCTGGAAAATAAAAAAGAAATATCCGGATGCCAACATTGTGGTCACTCCTTCTGACCAAGTGGTGATTGATACCACCGAATTTCGCAGAGTAATAGACAAGGCACTCTCGTTTACGGATAAAAGCAGTGCCATCATTACACTCGGAATAAAACCCGGGCGTCCGGAAACCGGTTATGGGTATATTGCCGCAGGCGAACCCATAGCAAGGGATAAAGAAATATTCCATGTAGAGTCTTTCAGGGAAAAACCCAATAAAGAGACAGCCGAAAAATATCTGACGGCAGGTAATTATTTCTGGAATGCAGGGATTTTCGTATGGAATGTGAGAACAATCACAGCAGTCATGCGGGTTTATGCACCGGGCATAGCACAGATCTTCGACCGGATTTATCCCGACTTCTACACAGAACGTGAGGAAGAGACTGTAAAAAGACTATTTCCCACAGCCGAAAGCATTTCAATAGATTATGCGGTGATGGAAAAAGCAGAAGAGATTTATGTACTGCCCTCAAAGTTCGGATGGTCCGACTTGGGAACCTGGGGAGCACTGCAGAGTCTGTTGCCCAAAGACAAAGAAGGCAATGCCACAGTAGGAACAGATGTCCGGATGTACGAAAGCCGGAACTGCATGGTACATACTTCACAAGAGAAACGGGTAGTCATACAAGGTCTGAATGACTATATCGTGGCTGAAAAAGACAATATACTGCTTATATGCCAATTATCGGAAGAGCAACGAATCAAAGACTTTTCAAAAGAATAAATGTTGATCCCTTTCAATATTTATAAGTCCCGGTTTAATGCCGGGCGTAGGGGCGTCCCGATGTGAATCGTGGCAGCTTTTATTTGTTTTGTTTGTGTGTGTTCCTCCGGCCAGGCGTGGTCGGAGGAACATTTTTTATCACCTATGATGAACCGGATATCTTTCCGGCTCTATTAAGACAGAAAAGAAATCAGCACCCCTGCCGCTACAGCAGACCCGATCACTCCCGAGATATTGCTGGCCATGCAATATTGCAATACATGATTTTTAGGATCATATTTCAAGGCAATGTCATTGGCTACACGGCTGGCCATAGGAACCGCACTAAGTCCCGTAGCACCAATCAGCGGATTAATCTTTTTCTTCGTAAACAGGTTCACCAGTTTCACAAAGAAGATACCTCCTGCTATAGACAAGGCAAAAGCCAAAAATCCTCCTACCACAATACCGATAGTCGTCCAGTTCAGGAAGGCTTCACTCGTCATAGTGGCTCCTACCGACAAACCCAGAAAAATGGTTGCCGCATTCATTATACTATTTGAAGCCGCATCAAACAGACGGAAAGTATTGGCACCGATCTCTTTCACCAGGTTACCGAACATCAGCATACCGATCAAAGGCACTGCACTCGGTACAAAAAGGGCTACGACCGTAGTCACCACAATCGGGAAAACAATCTTCAGTACGCGGAGATTTTTAATTTCCGTTTTCGAAGGGTATTTCTTTTCCTGCTCTTTCATATTAATGCTCAGTTCCTTCTTGGTACACAAAAGCCGAACGACCAATGGTATGATAACCGGAACCAGTGCCATATAAGAATAGGCGGCAATGGCAATCGGTCCCAACAGATGAGGAGCCAACTTGATGGTGGTAAAGATAGCCGTAGGCCCGTCCGCACCACCGATAATTCCCAAAGAAGCCGCTTCACTGGGTGTAAATCCCATCAGGATAGCTACCAACAATACGGTGAAGATACCCAATTGGGCCGCAGCCCCGAAAATCGACAGACGCAGATTGCGAAGCATCGGCCCGAAGTCCGTCAATGCTCCCACTCCCATAAAAATGATCGGTGGAAGAAACCCTGTCTTTATAAGCATATAATATACAAAGTTCATCAATCCCAATTCATGAGCAATATCATGGAGAGGCATCTCCCAGATATTCTTCATTACTCCGTTCACCAGGATCATGCCATTCTCGTCAGCCTGTATCACTCCCATCCCTCCGCCGGGGAAGTTAGCCAGCAATACTCCAAAGGCAATCGGTACCAATAAAAGTGGCTCGTATTGCTTCTTTATACCCAGATACAAGAGAACGAAGGCGATGACATACATCACCAAAAACTGCGGTTCGGCAACAATATTGCTGAAAGCAGTCATATCATATAATTTTTCAAATATTCCGTTCATCATCCTATCTTCATTAATACATCATCTTCAGAAACCGTATCGCCGGGATTTGCAGAAATAGCTGTTACCGTTCCACCAAATTCAGCACGGATGGCATTATAGGTTTTCATTGCTTCCACGTAGCAAAGCACATCACCTTCTTTTACCGCATCGCCTACTTTGAGTGGAGTCTCCTGCGCATTCTTCACCAGGAAGAATTTTCCTTCAAGCGGAGAAAGCACCTCTTTTCCCTCACCTGCAGCAGCAGACGGCTGTGAAGCCGGTGCAACAGGCAGTTCCGTATCTCCGTAAGCAACTGTCACCCGGTAAGCTTGCCCGTCTACCTGTACTGTAAGTGTTTTGGGTTTTGCCTCTTCAGCAGGTGCCTGTTCTTTCTCCGCCCTGCGTTTTGCCACATCGGCCAAGAAATCTTCTTTCGCTTTCCCGCTCTTATAAGCTTCATATTGAGCCGGATGCATCGCATATTCAAAGAGTTCTTCATCGTCCTCGCCTGTCTCCCACTTCTTTTCTTTCATCAGCTTGCGATATTTGTCAAGATCGTCCGGATAGTTATCCTGCGGATTTCCCTCGAAGAATTTCCTTCCTTCTCTCTCGGCTTTCTCTATAATCTCAGGAGCAAGCTTGCCCGGCAGACGTCCGGCTTTACCCAGAATCATATCCCAAATATCATCAGCAATCATTCCCCAACGCTCTTTTCCTTTCTCCATCGCGATAACATTCATCATCGAGAGATTTTTCACATACTGGCTGAAGGGAGTTACCAAAGGAGGATATCCGACGCGGGGCCATACATAAGCCACTTCATTGAACAACTTGATCAGAAGCTGATCTTGTGTCATGAAAGGAAGATTGTGTTTTGCCTTATACTTATTAATGGATTCCAGATTCGTTTCCAAATCCGCCATCAGACTTCCCATCATTCCGCCCGGAAGTCCCGGAGCTATCAATAATGAATTCATCAGCCGGTTTTTCGGACTGATATACAGCCCCAGAAAGTCGTCCATGAATTCCTGAATCAGGGCCCGCACCTTCATATAAGCCTCCATATTAATCTCAGGCACCCGGAATCCCGCATCCTTCAACATGGCCTGCACACTCAACAAATCGGCATGTCCCGTTCCCCACGACAAAGGCTCCATTCCGACATCCACATAATCACACCCGGCCTCACATACTTCCAAAATGCTGGCCATGTTAAAACCCGGTCCCGCGTGACTGTGATATTGAATAGGAATATCGGGATGTGCTGCTTTGATATTTGCCACAATCTTGCCCAAAGAAACGGGACGTCCGATACCTGCCATGTCTTTAATGCAAATCTCGTCCGCCCCCAATTTAATTAATTCTAATGCCATGTCGGTGTAGTACTCCACCGTGTGAATCGGCGAATGGGTGATGCAGAGTGAACACTGCGAAATCATTCCCGCTTCTTTGGCATAAGTGATGGAAGGTGCAATGTTACGTACATCATTCAGCCCACAGAATGTACGGGTGATATCCGTCCCCTGTGCTTTCTTTACTTTATAAAACAACTTACGCACATCGGCCGGAACAGGGCTCATACGAAGCCCGTTAAGGGCACGATCCAACATATGGGTTTGTATTCCGGCTTCATGGAAGGGCTTCGTCCATGCGCGCACAGATTTATTGGGGTTCTCACCAAACAATAGATTTACTTGTTCAAAACCACCGCCGTTTGTTTCTACCCGGGCAAAACATCCCATTTCAACAATAGCAGGTGCTACCTTCACTAACTGGTCTACCCGAGGCACATATTTACCGGCAGACTGCCACATGTCTCTAAAAACCAGACTAAATTTTACTTCTCTTTTCATTTCCGTTTTCGGTATTATTCTATAAGATTAATTTTCAGATTTTCTCGATTTTAGTCACTTTCCCTTTTCCTTGTGTCACTACATTGACAGCCGCTGTAATGGCTGCAACAATATTACCGGGAATAGGAGCTGATACTTTAGCTCCCTGTTTCACAAGAGGTTGTTCCTCAGGGGCATATTTATTAACTAAAGAGATGAGTAATTTTCCTAAATAGATCACAAGAAGGAGAATAGCAAAGACAGTTGCCATTCCGACTACCATCAGCAGAAGCGCTGTTTCCAGATTTTCCATATAAATTAAATTATTAGTAAACAATGTCGATTTGCAAAAAATCGTTCGAATTTAGCAATAATTTATTAATAAGTGAAAGACAAAAAACTTAAAAAACACAAAAGCGACCAGACGGTTCAAAATGTGTAATTACATTTTAAACTGCCTGATCGCTTTCATCTTAGCTCTAATTTTTTACTTTTGCACTATGGGTATCGGTGCAGCCACAGACGAAATAAACCCTTTCAGACTCTTCAAATAATCGATAAAAGCCGTAGTTGTTTCAAGTTTCTGATTATTAAAATCTCCTATTTCATAACCTGAAAATAATTTGCTGTCATAACCGTCACCACCGGAAGTAATGAAAGCATCCAACACAACAATACATTTATCGTCATCACGGATTATCTTATTGGTACGGCAGTCGGTTATCGTTTCAATATTTCCTTTAGAATTCAAATGCAGTTTTAAATAAGAAGTTTGCAGAAAACCGTTTTTATTTCTGCGTCCATCGTCCAATAATTGCTTCAATCGTTCACCCGTAAACCGATAAGCCACCACATTGCCACCGAATGGAAGCACATTACCGGCACGCAGCCTTGTGACCTTTCCGGCCGGAATACTGGCACGTAAGCCCCCGTAATGATTCACTCCAATCACAGGTAATTTTTTCAATTCATCCGCCACACATTCACTTTGCAAGAAACTCTGCACGTAGGCAGCAGTCACATAAGCTCCCACAGATGTATAGTCCCACTTATTAACGGTACGGTCATGGATCAAAGCATCCTCAGCATTAGTCAAGCTATCCGACAATCCATATTCTTTCAGTGCATTATTGACCAATGAATCAATATATGGATTCGAAACCTCACCGGTGCGAATAGTATCGCCACCGATATAAGAAACCTTACAACTCCCTCCTTCTCTGACAACCTTGAAATCCAGTTTACCGACGTGTGTACCGTTGACTCCTGCCTGAATGATGGGAACATCGTTCACCTTACTAAGCACCACTTCATGGGAATGACCGGAAATGATAGCGTCCACTCCATTAAGATAAGGGAGTGACTTGGCATTCTCTTCTTCAATAATATCTTTATTTTTCATATTGGTACCAATGTGCATCAGAAGCACCACCAGATCCACCTTCCCATCTTTCTTCAACCGGCAAGCCGTCTCGACCCGGGCAACATATGTGGGATGTACAAAAGCCAATCCTTTGATATTTTCCGGACTCGTCTTATGGGCAGTTTCCGTTGTTGTCAATCCAACAAAAGCAACACGCACCATTCCTCCGTTTTTCATCTCCAGATTCACAATCCGGTAAGGTTTTGCCCACTCCAACGAATCCCCCCGTTCTGAAATGATATTGGCAGCTACAAAGTTCATATATACTTTGGCTGTATCCGTCAGATAAGGTAATCCCCAGTCAAATTCATGGTTACCTACCGCTGACATCTTGACATCCATCTCCCGAAACATTTCAGGCAACGGATTACCTCTTGTTATTCTTGAGAAATAACTCCCGCTGAAATTATCGCCGACCGAAAGCACTATTGTATTTTTATTTTGTTCTTTTTGAGTCAAGATAGTTTGTACTAATTTCCCTGCCCCGGGCACTCCCTTATCGCTGGCAAAGGCTCCATGGAAATCGTTAAACGATACCAAAGACAACGTATCCACCGATACGCATTCGTTTACCGATACTTCTGTTTGCGACTTATGTTCTTTTTTCTTCTTTGTTTTCAGAGGTGTCTGAGCCCATGTTCCTGCAAGAAGACAGAAAAGCAACCCTAATGAAGCAGCTCTTTGAAAGTATAATTTTTCCATAGCAATTTATTTTAAGTATTTTCTCACAAAGGTAAAAGAAATATATTCAAAAGCAATTCGTTTCCCGGAAAAGTAAAATTTAGTTTTCTTGTATTCCCATATATATATAAAGGAAAGCCGGCCGGAATTTTTCAAATATTCCAGCCGGCTTTCCTTTATAATACTGATACAATGAATCATTATATCTTCTTAATCGTATCTACCACCCTCCTGATATCTTCATCTGTCAATGTAGGACCCGAAGGCAGGCAAAGACCGATATCGAACAACCTCTCACTCGTACCGTTCCCATAGAACGGAGCATCCGTGAACACAGGCTGAAGATGCATCGGCTTCCACAAAGGACGAGTCTCTATGTTTTCGACATCCAGCTTCAAACGGATATCTTCACGACTCTTGCCCGCAAGATTCGGATCAACCAGGATACAAGTCAGCCAAAAGTTGGAAGCAAACCGTGAATCAAGATTCTCCATGACCGTAATACCCGCCACATCTTTCAGCAAATCAACATACAAAGAGTGAATGGCACGGCGACGCGCAATATGCTCTTCCAGAACGTACATCTGGCCACGGCCGATACCCGCACAGATGTTGCTCATACGGTAATTATAACCGATATGAGTATGCTGGTAATGCGGAGCGGCATCACGAGCCTGCGTCGCATAGAACTTTGTTTGCCGGACCTCCTCTTCCGTACGACAGATCAGAGCACCTCCACCGGAAGTCGTGATCATCTTGTTGCCATTGAAAGAGAGAGCGGCCAGTTCACCGAATGTGCCACACTTCTGTCCGTTCAGTTCCGAACCCAAAGCCTCCGCGGCATCCTCCAATACGGGGATACCATAACGCCCCGCAATATCCATGATCTCGTCCATCTTGGCAGGCATACCGTAAAGGTGAACGGGAATGATCGCTTTCGGCAACCTGCCCGTCTTGCGCAAAC
>ERZ773276.233-NODE-233-length-70243-cov-8.468399_pt1 | contig 70243 bp, 64 predicted proteins | sample MGYA00511386_ERZ773276 | MGnify/ENA primary metagenome ERZ773276 (study PRJEB29015, sample SAMEA2737778) | human gut metagenome | biome: human gut; feature: human-associated habitat; material: faeces | place: China | collected 2012 ...
AAAAGGCTTCGGGAGCACAAAGCTTGCGCCCAAACGGTATGCCTCCTCTATGACCTTGTGCGTCGGCAGCGCTGTCATAAAGATCGTCGAGATTTTGTGTCCGCCCTCACGCAGCTGCTGCATAACGTGAAAGCCGCCCTTGGGCGGCAGCAGAAAATCCAGCAGAAGAACGTGAGGTCGGTGCCGATGGAGCACCTCGGTTGTCTCGTCCGTATCCCTTGCGTGGAATACACGGAAGTCTCCGCGCTCACGCAGGGAATCCGCCAGGAGCATACTGAAGGCTTCATTACTGTCTGAGAGTAAAATCTTCTTTCGGTGCGGCATTTTTATCCGCCTCCCCCTAAAAAAATTGATTTTACACACTCACCTTGTATAAAATAGTCCTGTTGGCTCATTTTTTCAATCCACCGTACAGTATTTTAACGGTTTTTTAACTCGGCTTGATCTGGGCTTCCGCAAAAGAAAGAGGGAGACCTGCGAAACTTGCCAAGAGTGGTTGTCGTAACGTCCCGCTTCCGGCATCATTCACTTACGGAGAGACCGCTGCTGCGGCATTCCTGTATAGCTATGTTCCATTCCTGCTTCTTGGCTTCGTGTTTCAGTTCATTGCTCGTCATTCGAAAGACCAACGATATACGTCGGAATTCAAGAAGCTGGTCGTGGAAACCATGATGAAAGAAAAGCTGAGCTACAGTGAAGCGGCAAGGCAGTTTGAAATCAATGACCACAAACGAGTTGCCGCATGGGAGCGAATCTATCTGGAGGAAGGCCCAGAAGGCTTTGTCATCGAGCGACGCGGCCGCGGCAGCAAGAGCCATCCGCCAAAGCAGTTGTCGAAAGAAGTAGAAGAGGACCTGTTGGCGGAGGTTCAGAGACTTCGCGCGGAGAATGAATACTGAAAAAACTTGCAAGCCTTGGTTTTGGAAGACGAGCGACGCCAGCACAAAAAACGATGGTAGTTCAGAAACTAAAACAACTCCATCCAAGCCAAACTATCCGTTCAGCTCATCTGTAACGAACTTCTTTGATCCGTTGTATACGATCAAATTTGAGATAGCAACACAGGAGAATAAATAGGAAATCAGCGGCACAGCACAGAGCCTTGCAAACTGAGGAACGGATTGTTGAGTGCACATCGGAAAGCAGAAATCGTTTATCGTTCTCTATTTGCCCCTGAATGGCATAGTGGCGAGAAGTTTCACACAAAACTTCTCGCCACTATTGTCTTATATGTGTCCTTACACGGTTAGATTCTATGATCACGCGGTACAAAACCGCTGCTCCAATTCCAGAGCTTATCAGACTTTACGAACAGCGCCTTTTGCAGTGCGAGCAGTCTCCGCAGCAGCCGCTACCTGATCTGGCCTTTTTTCGCCAGTGCAGGATAGCTGTGATAGCTGCAGCTGCGATGAGGACAAGAAGGGCCCAATCTAACAGATGCATCACAGGATCCCCACCAAGGTATAGACAGCAAGAGCCACGATCCATGCCACGCAGCACTGCATCATCACGACCCCAACTGTCTTCAGCGCTGAGTCGAATTCTCGTCGAATCGTGGTTACCGCCGCGATGCAGGGAGTATACAGCAGCGTGAACACCAGAAAGCTGATAACGGAACGACCGGTAAACATCGTAGAAAGTGCAGCCCCACCTAACAGGATCTGCAGCGTACTGACCACAGATTCCTTTGCGATAAAACCGGAAATAAGGGAGGTTGCGCAGCGCCAATCCGCAAAGCCCAACGGTGCGAACACCGGCGCGATCCATCGACCAATGAGAGCCAAAAGGCTATCGGCACTGTCGGTAACTACATTCAGCCTGGTATCAAAACTCTGGAGGAACCAGATCACAATGGTAGCAAGAAAAATCACAGTAAACGCCCGCTGCAAAAAATCCTCGGCCTTTTCCCAAAGCAGCAGCGCAACGCTCTTGAGGCTCGGAAGCCGATAATTGGGCAACTCCATAACGAAAGGCACGGGCTTTCCGCGGAACACGGTTTGGTTCATGATGAGGGCCGCAGCAATTCCAATCAGAATGCCCAGCAGATACAGTAGGATCATTATGAGCGCGCGGTGCGTTGGAAAGAACGCTGCGGTAAAAAATGCATAAATTGATATTTTTGCCGAGCAGCTCATATAAGGCGTGAGCAGGATCGTCATCTTGCGGTCACGGTCACTCGACACCGTGCGCGTTGCCATAATTGCCGGCACAGAACAGCCGAAGCCGATGAGCATAGGGACGATGCTGCGGCCGGACAAACCGATCTTTCGCAGAGGCTTGTCCATTACAAAGGCGACGCGGGCCATGTAGCCGGTATCTTCCAAGATAGAGAGGAAGAAAAAAAGCGTCACAATGATAGGTAGGAACACCAGCACACTGCCAACACCGGAAAAAATGCCGTCAATAATCAAGCTGTGTACCACAGGATTGATCTCATAGGCAGTCAAAGCTTGGTCTACAAGAAAGGTAAGGCCATCGATCCCGCCTTGCAGCCAGTCGGACAGACGCTGACCTATAACATTGAAGGTGAGATAGAAAATCAGCAGCATGACAAGCAGAAACGCCGGAACGGCTGTGTAGCGACCGGTGAGAATTCTGTCGATCTTCATGGAGCGGGCGTGCTCCCGACTTTCATGGCACTTCACCACAGATGATGCCACCACGCCTTCAATGAAGGTGTAGCGCATATCAGCAAGCGCCGCGTTGCGATCAAGTCCTGCCTCACTCTCCATCTGCACGATGCAATGCTCAAGCAACTCGCGCTCGTTTTGATCAAGTGCCAGACGGTCGGCAAGGTCATCGCCGCCTTCGATCAGCTTTGCTGCGCAGAAGCGAGCCGGCACACCGATGCGGTCGGCGTGATCGGCAATCAGATGCGTAACGGCGTGGATACAACGGTGAACGGCGGAATCATCCGCGCAGAAATCTGTCACCTTTGGCAGAGTTCTGCTCCGAGCCACAGCAATCGCCTGATTCACCAGCTCGCTCACGCCCTCACCCTTTGCGGCCGCGATCGGTACGACAGGGATGCCGAGCGAGGCGCTCATCTTCTGCACGTCGATGGAACCGCCGTTGGAACGCACTTCATCCATCATGTTCAGCGCCAGCACCATAGGTATCCGCAACTCAAGCAGCTGAAGTGTCAGGTACAGATTCCGCTCAATGTTGGTGGCATCCACAATGTTGATGATGCCGTCCGGCTTTTGGTTGAGGATAAAGTCACGGGAGACGATCTCCTCCTGTGTATAGGGCCGCAAGGAGTAGATGCCGGGCAGATCCACCACGGAGCAGCTTTTTTCGTCTATGATCTCTCCCATCTTCTGGTCTACCGTGACACCGGGAAAGTTGCCGACATGCTGATTGGATCCGGTGAGGGCGTTGAAAAGAGTCGTTTTCCCGCAGTTCTGATTTCCAACGAGTGCAAAGATCATTTCGGCTCGTCCTCCACTTCGATTTTTTGAGCCTCCTCTACGCGCAGCGTTAGCTCGTAGCCGCGCACGCGGATCTCGATAGGATCACCCATCGGCGCGACCTTCTGTAATGTCACGCGGGTGTGCGGGATCAAGCCCATATCCAGCAGGCGGCAGCGCAAGGCTCCATCTCCGCCAACAGTGGTGATCACGGCAGAATTCCCCACTTTTAATTGATTCAATGTCATTTGCTTTCCTCTTTTCTTGCCCAGTTTTAATTTCATGGTAGCATTCCTGCTGCGGACTGTCAATACAGCCGAACCGGCATAATTCAAAGTGTGTAATAGACTATTTGGCCTTGTGCTGCAGAAAATGTTGAAAAGGTTCCTGCGGCAAGGAAAAGTCTTACAACTCTTTCGCAGTTTTAATCGATCCGCAGCAATTCGTCATCGTCGGAGCATCCGAAGCGGTTAACATCAGAGTCAGGGAAAGACTGGTAATTGTGCACGTTCGAACGCGGAAAGCATTCTTGCAGAAAATCGCGGACCGGGAAAAGATCATGGAATCCGCTGAAGTGCTTTTTGCCGTCTTCAAAGGAGACCGAGTTCACGACAAAATGCAGATGACAGTGTGCAGAGTCCATGTGCAGGGCATATACGACTTGGTGCCCAGGGAAAAGATGGCAGATATCGTAACCTAAGGCAAGCATATCGTCTGCACTTAGACGGTAGGCCACCGTCGTCGAAAAGGATACAATAAAATGCAGCAGCTGCCGACCATCGATATTCTGATAAGCGCTTTTAACAAGCATAAACTCACGGAACGCATAGACTGGATCGACGGCATATCCGCCTATCATTCCGGAGCGGCACACATAGTTAAGAACGCGGTGCAAAGCTGCTGCGTCTGGATACTGATTGCGGATCAAGATAACGTCTGGCACGGCCGGTTCATCTCCTCTCTGATCATTACGTTCGTCCTCTGAGAGGCGGACGGACAGAATGCGATTTTTCATTGAAATCCTTCTTTCTTGTTGCTCGTGGCAAGGAGCGCAAATTGTATGACGCCCCTTTATTCGGATGTTTGTAGCGTGATAAAAAATTGGTGCAGACTATGAAAGAGCCCGATGAAGCGCACGCAATTGTGCAGCCCCATCAGGCCTTCCAAATGATGTTGACATGGTTGCCGTCGAGTTCGATCCGCTCGATGAATTCGGCGGCGATCAATTTTTTCTCGTCAAAAGCAGAGCGGGAAAAATCCAACCGCCGAATCTGAGACGCAGAATGCGGGGCGGTATGTAAGAGCTGTTCCCGCTCGGCGTGCAGTTTTTCAATCATTTTTGAGATATACACGACCGCCACATCGCTGCTCTCGGCGAGAGCGTTCACCAGACGATCGATTTTCTGCTCGATTTCCAAAACAGCTTTCGCCTGCGCGTGGTCTTCACTTACTGAGGGAAGCTCGGCGGGACAGGCATCGAGAATGTGCTGGAGCTCATTGGCAATATGGGCCTCCAGCTCTCTAAGGTCTACATCAATCGATTCATCACAGTTGCCGAAGTTGGACCGACCGGAGCAGACCAGCTTACAGCGTTGCTCCGACTTTATGTAGTTGACCTTGACGGCATAGCCGCATTTGCTGCATTTTAAGAGACCGGTCAACCAGGAGTATTTACCCGCGTTGGCGCGGGGAAGCTGCATCTGTCCGGAAAGCTTGTCCTGTACACGCAGCCAGAGGGACGACGGAATGATTCCCTCATGCGTGGACAGGCTGAGCATCTGCTCATCCTTTTTCGTGTACTTGCCGCGGCTGCGGTCGCGCTTCCCAATCAGAAGACAGCCATGGACGCCGTCAAAAACTTCGGGCATCTGGCGGATCTGGATGCCCTGCGCAAGGTAATAGCAGTAGACCGCTTCGTCAGCCTGCACGTAGACGGGGTTCCGCAGAATACGGGACAGAGTCACGTTATCCCACGCCTCGCGCTTGGGGCCGTGAATGCCCTGCTCAGTCAGAGTTTTGGCAAGGGCACGCAGCGATGTTTCAGACCGGACATATTCTTCAAAAATGTGGAGAACAGTCTTTGCGTTTTCATCGGCTATCAGAGATGAGACCTTGCGCCCGTCAAGCTCAACTTTGGAAAGCGCATACCCGTACGGTGCGGGACCACCCGGCCATGCACCGAGGGAAACGCGGTGATGGTAGTTGTCGCGCACACGCTCCGCGGTCGTTTCGCGCTCAAGCTGGGCAAAGGTCATCACAATGTTGAGCATGGCTCGTCCCATCGGCGAGGAAGTGTCGAACTGCTCGTTGACGGACAGAAATTCGACATCGTTTTTACGCAGAAGCTCCCAGATCTGGCTGAAATCCGCGAGGGAGCGGCTGAAGCGGTCCAGCCGGTACACGACGATTTTTTTGACGTGGCCCGCCTCCACCGCCTCCATGAGCTCGCCGAAAGCAGGCCGCTTGGTGTTTTTGCCGGAAAAGCCCTTGTCCGAAAAAACAAGGGCATCGTCTGCAGTAAACTTTCGGCAAAGTTCGATCTGCCCTTCAATCGAAAGGCTGCCCTTTTTATCGATGGACTGACGCGCATAAATGGCATCCATCGGCCTCACCTCTGCGCGCGGGCAGCCAGCAGCAGAAGGCAGCGGCGGCAGATCGCCGCCTGACGCGCAGAGCGCTCTATAGGGTCAACGGTTGAATAAGTGTTTTTGATAATCATAAGGGTTTCCTCCTTCGAGAATGTATGAGCCAGGACCGGAAGTTATTCCGAACGGCTTTACCACCCTGTTGAAGGCTGTGTAAAAATGTATTATTATTTTTAGCAAATCTTGAAACCCTTGAAAATCCTGGAAAATCCAGACGACGCATGGCTTCCGCTGCGCTGATGGTACCCGCACGCCAGAGCTTTTCCACCGCATCAAAATTGCTTCGCTCAATCGGCTTGCGACCGGTGTATTTCCCTTGTGCTTTGGCGATGGAGATGCCTTCGCGCTGACGCTGCAAAATATACTCGCGCTCTAATTCGGCAACAGCGCCAAAAACAGTCAGCATAAACTTCCCTGTTGGTGTCGTGGTATCGATTGCCTCTTTCCTGCTGACGAACTCCACGCCTTTTTCGGATAGCTTTTCTATCAGCTCCAGCAGGTCTCGTGTGTTGCGGGCAAAGCGGCTGATGGATTCGACAATGACGGTGTCGCCCTTGCGCACGTAGTCCATCATCTTTTTCAGCTCCGGACGGTCGGTGTTCTTGCCGCTCAAGCGGTCGATGTAGACCACATCAACACCGAGCTCCTGCATCAACACCTCCTGCCGCATGGTATTTTGCTCCTGTGTGCTGACGCGAATATATCCGATTTTCACAAAATCACCGCCTTTTAATCAATCTGAAACTAATATGTCCCAATGAAGCCGCCAAATAATTTGGCACGTGCCAAAATACGGAAAGCAGCTGCATTGGGACACTTTTTTACTGTTTTTATAGGGTACACCCTATTCCAACAACGCCTTGAAGCGAGTGATCAAGGCTCCGAGAATGTATTTTCTGGACACAGGGCTCTGCGCGCATCTTACCAGATGGACCAGTGCAGAAACGTTAGAGCGGGGAGCTATGGACGGCGCGTTCTTTGAAACATGGGTGGTATCTGAGATCTACAAGAGCTACCTCAGTCAGGGAAAATCCCAGCCGCCGCTGTATTTCTACCGCGACAGCAATAAGAAGGAGATCGACCTTATCATTTATCAGGATGGTATCGTTTCACCGATAGAGATCAAAAAAAACTCTGCGCCAAAGGATGCCACAAAGAATTTCAGCGTGCTGAATCCTATTGAGAAAGAACCAGATGCTGACAGCATCTCGGTTGGAGCAGCGCATCTGAAAACGAAGATCGGAACCGGCGCAGTGGTCTGCATGCCGCCGGATCTGATCCCGGTCGATCCGAAAAACTGGTATGTTCCTGCTTGGCTGATTTGAGCAAAATGCAGTCCTGATTATGTAAAAAAGTGCTGCCGCAGTTCTGCGGCAGCACTTCCTGCTGTGTGTCTGGTGAACACACTTTACTAATATGGAATTGATTCTGGGCATGTTCGGCGGTGGGCTATGAATAGGCGGAAAGAGGACGGTTAGCGGAGGCCATGAAGCGAGGCACGACAGGCGTTTCCAAGTGCTGCCAGTGTGGATTCCCTCGACTGGAAGGGCATCTCGGCGGGTGAGATCACGAAGCGTGTGACGGGCAAGGTGCAGAGCGGGTCGATCGTGTTGTTCCACAATGCGGGCGAGCATACGCCCGAGGCGCTGCCGGATATCCTCGACTACCTGCTCGCCGAGGGGTATAAGATCGTACCGATTTCGAAGATCTTGCTCACCTGTGACTATACCATCGACCACGAAGGCCGACAGTGCCCGGCAGTGCAGTGAGCGTCCGATACCGCACTTGCTTGACCGTGTGTAAAGACGCGAAAAGGGGAGCCCTCTATCACAAGAGAACTCCCCTTTATGATTTCTTCCGTGCATTGCGGGGTGATTTTTTACGCGCCGATGATGATTGGCACCAGCGCTGCGGAGGTGATGCACATCAGCATGCCGGTACAGAACGAGTAGGCGACCGTTTCCGAGTTGCACACCTGCTCGACGATCGGCAGGCACACGTCAGTCGAGGCGGTGCCAGGGATGGTGATGGCCTCGATATAGCCGATCTTGCCCGCGATGACGGGCAGCAGAATGATACCGAGCATCTCGCGCAGCACATTGTGCAGAAACGAGACCGCGCTCGCCATCGTGTGCCCCGCGCTTGCGATGACGCTCGGGGCCATCGTGTACCAGCCGAAGCCTGCGCTGATGGCCAGTCCCTCGCGCAGCGTCATGGGTGAGAGCGCGGCATAGACCGCGCCGCCGAGCAACGTGCCGAGCACGGCGAAGATGGGGACTAAAATGACGCCGAGCCCCGCGTTGCGCAGAATGCGGGCAATGCTGCCGTCCAGCCCCATGGAAAAGCCGATGAGCCCCAGCATGATACACAGACCGACTACAAGATAGTCGCCCGAGCGGGACTGAAAGGCGGGTAGGTCGGTGCACACGCGGCGGATGACAAGATCACCGAGCAGCATCCCGACAACGACCATCAGCAGGATGATAAAAGACATTTTCGCGCCCGAGACGTCGGCCTTTTCGTGCACAGCCTCCGCTTCGTTGACGACTGCACCGGCGGGGTGGGTGTGGCGGTCGATGTGCAGCAGCTTTCGCACGGCGAACGCGCCGAGCATGCTGCCCGCAGCAGTCAGCACCGTGACAAAAAGCGCCTGAATGCCGATGCTGCCGAGGCTCGACGTGACCTCCTCATCTGCGCCCATGCGCAGGCCCATCAAAAGCACCAGCGCATAAACGGGAAGCGACATGAGCTTGTCCACAAATTTGAATTTTTCTGCGTACTTTCGCAGGCGCGAGGCCAGGAGGTAGCAGGCGATCATAATGGACCAGTAGAGAGCGAGCAGAGCCATAAAGTGTCGTCATCCTTTCGCCGCGGTGCGGCTAAAATTGAATGAGGGCGGCGCGTGATCCGCGCCGCCCTCTGCTGCTTTGGCAGAATTGGGGAATATCAGGCGAGGGTGTTGACCCAGGCGGAGTATTTGACAAGGTTCGCGTCGCGCTCTTGCGCATCCGCGCCCTTGGTGAGGATGTAGACCTTGATCTTCGGCTCGGTGCCGCTCGGGCGCACGACGATGTGCGTGCCGTCGCAGAGCTCGAAGCGCAGCACGTTCGAGCCCGAGAGCGCGATCTTCGTGACCTCGCCGCTTGCGGCGTCGCGCGCGGTGCCATCCGAATAATCCTTGTACGTCGCGACCTTGACGCCCGCGATCTCGCTCGGCGGCGTCTCGCGCAGGGACTTCATAAGAGCGGCCATCTTCTCCGCACCATCTAAGCCCGGCATGACGAGGTTGTGCGTCTTTTCACCGTACCAGCCGTACTTTTCAAAGAGCGCGTTGAGCGCGTCGAAGAGCGTCATGCCCTGGGAGTAGTACCACGCGGCCATTTCGGTGAGCAGCAGCGAGGCCGTGACTGCGTCCTTGTCGCGCACGTAGTGGCCGATCATGTAGCCATAGCTCTCCTCGTAGGAGAAGATGACGGTGTTTTTGCCCGCGCCCTCGAGCTCGTTCATCTTCTCGGCCATGAACTTAAAGCCCGTGAACGTGTCGTAGCAGTCGAGGCCGTTCGCCTCCGCCACGGCGCGCGCCATCTCGGTCGTGACGATAGTCTTGAGCGCGGCGGCATTCGCGGGCAGCTTGCCCGCGCGCTTCATCGCACCGATCAGATAGTCGAGCAGCAGCACGCCCGTCTGGTTGCCGGTGACAGGCTCGAACTCGCCCTGCTTGTTGCGCACCATGATACCGACGCGGTCGCTGTCGGGGTCGGTGCCGAGGATGAAGTCGACGTCGTTCTTCTTGGCGAGGTCAATGGCGAGGTAGAAGCCCTCGGGATTCTCGGGGTTCGGGGACACGACGGTCGGGAAATTGCCGTCGATGACCATCTGCTCGGGCACGCATAAAAGGTGCTTGATGCCAAGACGCGTCAGCGCCTCGGGCACGAGCTTGTGGCCGCAGCCATGGAAGGGCGTGTAGACGAGCTTGAAGTCGTCGGCGACCTTTTTGACGGTCTCATAGTCGTTGACCATGCTCATGACATTTGCCATGAAGCGCTTGTCACAGTCCTCACCGAGCATCGTGATGAGGCCCTTGTTGACGGCTTCGTCAAAGTCCATCGACGTGACGCCGGTGAAAATGTCGATGTGCTCAAGCTCCCTGGCGATCGCCGCGGCGTGCTGGGGCGGCAGCTGCGCGCCGTCCGACCAGTAGACCTTGTAGCCGTTGTACTCCTTGGGATTGTGCGACGCGGTGACGTTGATGCCCGCCTCGCAGCCGTATTCGCGCACGGCGAACGAGAGCTCAGGCGTCGGGCGCAGGGACTCAAAGAGCTTGACGGTGATGCCGTTGCCCGCCATGACGCAGGCCGCGGCGCGTGCAAACTCCATCGAGTGGTTGCGGCAGTCCATGCAGATGGCGACGCCCTTTTTCATGGCTTCTTCGCCCTCAGCGCGGATGACGTTGGCAAAGCCCTGCGTCGCCCAGCGGATGACGTGGCGGTTCATGTTGTGAAGACCAACGTACATCGTGCCGCGCAGGCCGGCCGTGCCGAATTCGAGCGGACCGTAGAAGCGGTTTTCAATCTCCTTTTCGTCGTTTGCGATGGCCTTGAGCTCATTTCTCTCGTCCTCGCTCAGCGCGGGGGAGGCGAGCCACTTTTCATATTCCTGACGGTAATTCATTGCATGTCCTCCTGTTCCGGAATTTCATCAATGGGGCGGATCAGATTTTTCGCGTCCTCGAGCATCGAGGACGGCACATAGAGCCACGTGCCGCTGCCGGGCGTGCCGAGCACGATCTTGCCGAACGAGCCCTCGCCCTCGTACTTGCGCAGCACGGGGATGTCATACGAGCGGAGCATGGCGCAGAGCATGTCCGTCTCGGCGTTCGTGTCCATTGCGACGGTCAAAAGCGCGGGCTCCTCCGGCGTGCCGTCGGCGGATTTTGGCCAGCGCTGCAAAAGGTCGTTTTCTGTCTTGCCCCAGGTGAGCTTCACTTCATCCGACATGGGTGGTGTCCTCCTTTATATTGATGATGGGTCATTTGTGGTATTTGGTTCCGGCCTCGATCTGGTAGGCGCGGTAGATTTGCTCGAGCAGCATCACGCGTGCTAAGTGGTGCGGAAATGTCATCGGCGACATCGAGAGCCGCAGGTCGGCTTTTTTCTTTAAGTCCTCGTCAAGGCCAAAGCTCGACCCGATGAGAAACGTCAGCTGCGACGCGCCGCGCGCGGCGAGCTGCTGCATTTTCTGCGAAAGCGCTACGCTGCTCATCTCCTGTCCCTCAATGCACATGGCGATGAGCGCGCCGCCCTTGGACAGCCTCTGCTCGACGAGTGCGGCCTCTTTTTTGAGCGCCTGACGGATCTCCGCCTCGCTCGGCTCGTCGCCGAGGCGCTGCTCGGGCAGCTCCAAAAGCTCTAACTTGCAGCAGCGCGAAAGGCGCTTTTCGTATTCCTTGACGGCCTGCTCGTAGAAGGCCTCCTTCAGTTTTCCGACGCAAAGGACGGTGATCTTCTGCATACGTGTACCTCGCTGATGGTGTCGCGCGGCGCGGTGGCAAGGCGGACGCTCAGCCCGCTCGATTGCAGCGCGCGGCCGACGGTGTATTCGGCAAGCTCGGGGGAGTTGTTCTCGTCGCTCAGGTGCGCGAGCAGAATGTCGCTCGTGCCCGCGCGGACGCATTCGATGGCGAATTCCGCCGCGGCGTCGTTCGACAGGTGCCCGTATTCGCTCAGGATGCGCTGCTTGAGATAATAGGGGTAGCCGCCGTTTTTGAGCATCACGACATCGTGATTCGATTCGAGCAGCAGCATGTCCGCGCCGAGGGCGGCATCGTGCGCCTCATCGGTGACAAAGCCCGTGTCCGTCAGCACGGCGAGCGAGCCTGCGTCGCTCTCGATGCGGTAGCCGACGCTTTCTTTCGCGTCGTGCGACGTGCGGAACGAGCGGACGTGCAGGTCCTTGATCGTAAACTCTTTGCCCGCGGCAAAGGCACGCAGGCGCGGCTCGGGGTATTGGATGGCCGCCGCGGTGCCGAACGTCGCATACAGCGGGGCGGGGCATTTTTTGGCGAGCGTCACAAGTCCGCGGACGTGGTCGATGTGCTCGTGCGTGATGAGAATGCCGTCGAGGTCGTCGAGCGTGAGGTTCAGCACCGCGAGCGACTGCGTGATGCGGCGGCAGGAGATGCCCGCGTCGATGAGAAGGCGGGTATCGTTGTGACAGACGAGCGCGGCGTTGCCGGCGCTCGAACTGGCGAGGGTGTAAAATTCCATGGGATGATTCCTTTATATCGATTCACCGAAATCATACCACAGCCGCGCGCAATAGTCAAAAAGAAAAAGCCCCCGCACGGGGGCTGTGAGAGGGAGAAGAAAGCGCTGTCAACCGGCGGGGAAAGCGAGCCCTGCCATGAAGCCGTTTTCGCCGGTGCAGACGATGTCGCCCGCGGCGAGCGCGCCGTCGCAGACGTACAGGTCGGCCTGACAGGGGAGCGAGGCGTCAGGATAGTTGGTCACAACATAGGTGTAACGCGAGAGCGTCTGCCCGCAATAGCGTGTGAGGTCAAAGCCCTGCGAGCGCTGGAGGTCGTTGTAGCTCAAATACGGCTCTTCGAGCGTTTCGCCCAGCGTGACGCTCAGCGTTTCGATCGGCTGGTCGTTCACCTCCCAGCCGAGGGAGGCAAGATACGCAATGCGCTCTTCATTTGTTCCGGCGGCGATGACGGGCGGCGGAGACGAATGCCGGCACGCGCGCAGCGCCAGAAAGAGCGAGAGCAGCAGCGCGAAGATGAGCAGAATTTTTACAACGCGGCGTTTGGAGCACTTGGCGGTGATGATGAACATGAAGCGACCACACCCTTTCGATAAAAGCTATTCCACCGAAAGAAAAAGTATGCTACACTGATACTTCAGAATGCAGAAAGGCGGGAACCACCATGGCACAGCAGAGACTCGACAAGATCATTGCCTCGACCGGGCGCTATTCGCGCCGCGAGGTCAAGACCCTCGTGCGCGAGGGCCGCGTGCTCGTCGACGGGCGCATCGCGGCCAGCGCGGAGGACAAGTGCGACCCCTTGACCGCGCGCATCAGCGTGAACGGCGAAGAGCTTTTTTATCGCGAGCACACGTATGTGATGCTCCACAAGCCTGCGGGCGTGCTCTCAGCGACCGAGGACGGACGCGGGGAGACGGTGCTAGACCTGCTTGCGCCCGAGTACCGCAAGATCGGCCTTTTCCCCGTCGGGCGGCTCGATAAGGACACGGAGGGGCTGCTGCTTCTGACCGACGACGGCGCGCTCGCGCACGACCTGCTCGCGCCGAAAAAGCATGTCGACAAGGTCTACTTCGCCCGCACCGACGGCGCGCTCGACGACGCTGACTGTAAAGCCTTCGAGCAGGGCATCACGCTCGGCGACGGGCTCGAATGCCTTCCGGCAAAGCTTGAGATTTTAAAGAGCGACGCGCAGAGCGAGGCGCTCATCACCATCCGCGAGGGCAAGTTCCACCAGATCAAGCGGATGCTGGCCTCGCGCGGAAAGCCGGTCGTTTACTTAAAGCGGCTGAGCATGGGCTCACTCACGCTTGACGAGGGGCTTTCCAAGGGCGAATACCGCCTGCTCACGGCGAAAGAGATCAAAAACCTGCGGGAAAGTGGGCAATTTGCCCAAGGAAAAGCGGGCGCGGACAAGTAAGCGTTTGTCCTTCCTTTACGGAATGCCTAAAAAAGAAGAAAAAAATTGTTGAAAAGAGAAAAAAGTTCTTGCAATCGTCAGACGGAGAAAGTATAATAGTCCCATCAAGTTGGCAGAATGCACAAACTCCCTAATAAATCAAGGAGGCACGGAATATGTCCGGTAGGATTTTTCAGAACATCGTTTTACAGTTTAAGGAAACGACCGATACGGTCATTGGCGTGATCGACTCCGAGGGCACGGTCATCGCCTGCACCGACCTGCCGGAGATCGGCCAGCGCTGGCCGCATCTGGTGCAGCCCATCAATGAGGCCGAGGGCGCCTGCACCGCGCTCGAGGGCAAGACCTTCAAGGCGCTCGAGGGCTGGGGCGGTCAGTTCGACTTTGCGGCCTTCACCCGCGGCGAGGACGCGCTCAGCTCGACCGTCTGCAGCATGGCGACCGTCGCGCTCAACACCGCCAAGAGCTATTACGAGGAAAAGCACGACAAGACGTCGTTTGTCAAGAGCATCCTCTCCGATAACATTCTTTTAAGCGATATCTACGTCCGCGCCAAGGAGCTGCACGTCGAGGCCGAGCTCAACCGCGGCGTGTTCGTCATCCGCCGCACGGACGAAAAGGCCGACGCTATCCCCGTCGAGACCGTGCAGAACATCTTCCCCGACCGGCAGACGAGCTTTGTCCTTTCCATGGGCGAGGACGATGTGGTGCTCGTGCAGCAGCTTGGCGACAATGTGGAGATGAGCGACCTTGAAAAGACCGCCGCGCAGATCGAAGAGACGCTGCGCGTGAACGGTGAGAGCACCGTGGTCGTCGGTATCGGCACGGTGGCGACGCACCTGCGCGACCTCGCGAAGTCCTATAAGGAAGCGCAGATGGCGATCGAGGTCGGCAAGGTCTTCGACACCGAGAAGTACATCATCAGCTATGAAAACCTCGGCATCGGCCGCCTCATTTATCAGCTGCCGACGACACTGTGCGAAATGTTCCTGCAGGAGGTCTTCAAGAAGAACCCCATCGACGCGCTCGACAAGGAGACGCTCTTTACGATCAACAAGTTCTTCGAGAACAACCTCATCCTCTCCGAAACGGCGAGAAAGCTGTTCGTCCACAGAAATACGCTCGTCTACCGTCTCGAGAAGATCAAGAAGCTCACGGGCCTCGACCTGCGCGAGTTCGACGACGCCATCACCTTCAAGGTCGCGCTCATGGTCAAAAAGTACCTTGCCTCCCGCGGCATCGAAGCGTAAAGAAAAAGAATTTGACAAGGGCTGCCTTCGGACAGCCCTTGTTTTTTCGCCATTTTGCGGCAAAAAAGTTGAAAGTTTACATAATTACCTGTTGCCATCGCGTGCGCTTCGCGCTATAATAAAGACTGAAAATTTGCGGGATCGAGTCAAAACCTGCTGGAAACTGAGGGAAGAGCATGATACGCCTAAGCGATGTAGTAAAGGAATACGAGAGCGGCACGACGGCCTTAAAGGGCATTTCGCTTCGCATCGAGGATGGGGAGTTCGTCTTTTTGGTCGGCCCGAGCGGCAGCGGCAAGTCGACGATCATCAAGCTGCTCACCGGCGAGATCGTGCCGACGTCCGGTCAGATCGCCGTCAACGGCTTCAGCCTGACGAACATTGCCGAGCGGCAGATCCCACTGCTGCGCCGCTCCGTCGGCGTCATCTTCCAGGACTTCCGCCTGATCGAGAAGAAAACGGTCTACGAGAACTTGGGCTTCGCCATGCGCGCCGTCGGTTCTTCGCCGCGCGAGATCAAAAAGCGCATCCCCTATGTGCTTGAGCTCGTCGGACTTGAGGAAAAGACCGACCGTTATCCCAACGAGCTCTCCGGCGGCGAACAGCAGCGCGTGGCCATTGCGCGTGCGCTCATCAACAACCCCAGCACCATCATCGCCGACGAGCCGACGGGCAACCTGGACCCCGCGCGCTCGCTGGAGATCATGCGCCTGCTCGAGCGCATCAACCAGCTCGGCACGACGATGGTCGTCGTCACGCACGAGAAAGATCTTGTCAATCAGTTCAAAAAACGCGTCGTCACGCTCGAACAGGGCGTCATCACGAGCGATGGCGACGGCGTCGGCTATAATGCGAGGTAAGCTATGCGCAAACACGATTTTTCTTACTTTTTCGGCGAGGGCATGCGCAACATGTTTTCGCACGGATTCATGTCCTTTGCGGCCGTGGGCATCACGGTCGCCTGCCTTGTCGTCATGGGTACATTTTCGCTCGTGGCGTACAATGCGCAGGTGCAGCTCCAGCAGCTCGAGAGCGAGTATGAAATTCTCGCCTTCGTGGACGAGAGCTGCGACGATGCGCAGACCAAGGCCGTGGGCCGCGCCATTGAGCAGCGTGACAATGTGAAAGAATGTGTCTTCATCAGCAAGGAAGAGGCGATGAAGTCCTTTGAGGCGCGTTACGAGGGGGACAACATGTTCCAGAACCTTGACCCCGAGATTTTGCGCGACCGCTACGCTGTCTATGTTGACAATCTGAGCATTTCCGGCAAGACTGCGCAGGATATCCTCGACAATGTCGAAGGCGTTGCCAATGTCCGCGTGGACGAAGACATCGCGGGCGGCTTTATCACGCTGCGAAATGTTGCGAGCGTAGTGTGCATCGCGCTGATTGCCATTTTGCTGCTTGTGTCGGTCTTCATCATCTCGAATACCATCAAGCTCACGACATTCGACCGCCGCGACGAGATCGCCATTATGAAGATGGTCGGCGCGACGAACGGCTTCATCCGCTGGCCGTTCGTGTACGAGGGCTTTATGATCGGCCTTCTCAGCGCGGTGCTTGGCTTTGGCTTGCAGTGGCTGCTGTATGAATCGGTCGCAAAGAGCCTTGCGATGTCCGACCGGCTGCAGCTGTTGACGATCGTCGACTTTACGTCGATCTGGCGGCCCGTGGCTGCGATCTTTGCCGCCGCCGGTATCCTGATCGGTGTGGGTGGCAGCCTGACGGCTATCCGCAAGTTCCTGCACGTGTGAGGGAGGCGGACGATGAGCAGAAAAAAGATCGCACGCATCCTCCTGGTGCTGGCCGTCTTCGCGTCGCTGACGCTGACGGAGCTGACGCCGCTTTCCCTGGTGCAGGACGCCTCCGCCGTCACGCAGGCGGATATCGACAAGCTCAAGGACGAGCTCAGCGGCATGAACTCGGAAAAGTCGCAGCTTGAAAAGGAGCTCAAGTCCATCCAGAACGACAAGAGCGCCGCGCTTGCGCAGAAAGAGAATATCGACAAGCAGATCAACTTGCTTCAGTCGGAGATCAAGGGCGTTGAGTCGCTCATCAGCGAGTATGAGACGCTGATCACGCAGACCGAGCAGGAGATCCGCGAGAACGAAGAGGAAGAGGCACGCCAGTACGAAAAGTTCTGCGAGCGTGTGCGCTCGATGGAAGAGCGCGGTACGGTGTCGTACTGGTCGGTGCTGTTCGACTCGGCGAGCTTTTCCGACTTGCTGAGCGCCATGGACTTCATCAGCGAGATCATGGACAGCGACCAGAAGGTCATCGACGATCTGCGTGCCCTGCGCGAGCAGATCGAGCAGAAGAAGGCCTCGCTCGAAACGTCCCTTGCCGAGCAGCAGAGCGCCAAGGAGACGCTCGTTGCCAAAAAGAGCGAGCTGAATACCCAGCGCGCTGAGGCGGAAAAGGTGCTTGCCGAGCTCAAGGCGAACGAAGCGCAGTACAAGCAGGTCCTTTCGGAAAAGGACGCCGCGATGGAGCGCCAGCAGGCGGAGATTGTGCGCCTTTCCCGTGAGCTTGCCGAAAAGAACGGCAACACCACTGTGACCTATGGCGGCTACATCTGGCCGTGCTCGAGCAAGTATGTCACTTCGCCGCTCGGCGCACGTTATACGGGCATCGCGGGCGCGTCGACGAATCACGCGGGCATTGACATCGGCCGCGTGGGCTACACGACGCAGGCCGTCGCCGCCAAGGCGGGCACGGTCATCATCTCGGCCTACAACAAGTACCGCGGCAACTATGTGGTCGTCAGCCACGGCAGCGGCAACACGACGACGTATCAGCATTTGTCATCCCGTTCGGTCAGCGTGGGCACGTATGTCGCGCAGGGTCAGGTCGTCGGCATCACCGGTACGACCGGCGTGAGCAGCGGCCCGCACCTGCACTTTGAGATCACCGAGAATGGAAAGATCATCAACCCGCTCAAGTACCTCACGGACTATATCAAGGGTTGGTAAACCGCATAACGCACAAGCTCCCCGCCATATACTGGCGGGGAGCTTTTTTGCGGGGAGGGGTCATTTTGCAGGGATTGGTCTGCTATCGGGACACGGGGGAGAAAAACGGCGCGCGCACGCTCTGCGGCGTGCGCTTTGACGCGGCCTACGCATCGCGCGGCGAGGGGATGCTTGCTGCACTTTCGGCCAAGCGCGCAGCAAAATACCTGCAAAAGCGCCGTGTGAGTTATGCCGTGTTTCCCAAGGATTATCCATATGCGGAGGTATTTGCGCGCTGTGGTGTCCTGCCGCCGCCCGAGCAGCCGCTGCGCATGGCAAAGGCGGCGGAGATCATCCGCCGCGCGATGGCGCGGCTCGGCCTTGCGCCGGAGCGGGCACGTATCGCGCTGTGCGCACCCTCGCAGAGTGCGGCGCTCGAAGCGGCGGCGCGCGAGCTCTCTAAAGATGTGCGCTATCTTGCACTCTGCGCGCCGAATGGCGAGCGCCTTGCGCGCACGCTGCGCTGGGACTGCGGCGCGAGTGTCCATACATTGCAGACGGACGAGAGGATCGCCGCCGACCTGAGCGTCTGCTTCGACGATTTCCCGCTGCCCGACGGCCTTGTGCTGCCGCTGGGGAGCGGTGCGGTTTCTGTCGCCTATGGGACGGAAAACCTGGGCGATGCAGCGATGATCTGGAATGAAGATCAGCTCATCTGCGCACTCTACGCCTCGCTTGCGCGACGTGCGGACGAAATTTGGGTAAAAGATGTGAAAATGCCGCCCGATGGGGGAGAAAACGCAAACTTACCTTGACAACACGGGGCAAAATCACTATAATTATTTCGCTAAAATGGTATTCGTGTGCGCGCCGCGCAATTTTGCGGGCGCGAAAGAAAGGAACGATCTCAATATGGCGAACATGAAAAAAGAGTACAAGATGAGCGCGGAGCGCAAGGAAGAGCTGCAAAAGGAGCTCACCTACCTCAAGACCGTGCGTGAAAAGGAAGTGGCGGACCTCATCAAAGAGGCGCGCGGCTTCGGCGACCTGAGCGAAAACAGCGAATATGATGAAGCGAAAAACGAGCAGGGCAAGCTGTACTCCCGTATCGCTGAGGTCGAGGAGATCCTGCTGCACACCGTCATCGTCGACGAAAACGACGCGGGCACGAACGGCATCAGCATCGGCTGCCGTGTGACCGTGCAGGATGTGAAGTCCGGCCGCGAGCTGCCCGAGTATAAGGTCGTCGGCTCGCAGGAGGCCGACCCCATGCACCGCGCCATCTCCGAGGATTCCCCCTTCGGCAAGGCGCTCATGGGCGCAAAAGAGGGCGATGAGGTTACCGTGGAGGCCCCTGTCGGTGCCATCGTCTACCGCATCGTCAAGATTGAACGTTAAGCTGTATTATATAGAGTAGGAGTAAAGAAATATCATGGCTGAAGAAAATATCCAGACCAACGCTCCCGAGCAGGACCTCAGCGAGATCCTGAAGGTCCGCCGCGAAAAGCTCGCAGCGCTGCGCGCCGAGGGGCGCGATCCCTTCAAGGAGACGCGCTTCGACGTGACGCACCATGCTCAGGACATCAAGGACAACTTTGACGCACTTGAGGGCAGCGAGGTCCGCGTCGCGGGCCGCCTGATGAGCAAACGCGGCATGGGCAAGGTCAGCTTTTGCGATCTGCAGGACAAGTCCGGCCGCATCCAGCTCTACGCCCGCAAGGACGAGATGGATGAGGAGGAGTACAACCGCTTCAAGAAGTACGACATCGGCGATATCGTCGGCGTCGAGGGCGAGGTGTTCCGCACCCAGCGCGGCGAGATGAGCGTGCGCGCCAAGAAGATCACGCTGCTCAGTAAGTCTCTGCGTCCCCTGCCGGAGAAGTACCACGGCCTGACCGATAAGGAAGCGCGCTACCGTCAGCGCTATGTGGACCTGATCATCAACCCCGAGTCCAAGCGCAACTTCGAAATTCGTTCGAAGTTTGTCGCGTATCTGCGCCGCTACCTCGACTCCATCGGCTTTATGGAGGTCGAGACGCCGGTTTTGAGCCCCATCGCGGGCGGCGCGAATGCGCGCCCCTTCATCACGCACCACAATACCCTCGATATCGACATGTACATGCGCATCGCCACCGAGCTGCACTTAAAGCGCCTGATCGTCGGCGGCATGGAGCGCGTGTACGAGGTCGGCCGCATCTTCCGCAACGAGGGTATGGACACCAAGCATAACCCTGAGTTCACCACCTGCGAGCTCTATCAGGCCTACACGAACCTCGACGGCATGATGGACATCCTCGAGGCCATCCTCTCCGGCGCCGCGAAGGAGATTCTCGGCACCTATCAGATCCAGTGGCTCGGCAAGGACATTGACCTGACCCCGTCGTGGAAGCGCGTCACGATGGCTGACGCCGTCAAGGAAGTGACCGGCGCGGACTTTATGGCGATCGAGGGCGACGCCGAGGCCGCCGTCGCGCTCGCCAAGAGCGTCGGCGTCGACATGGACGGCGTGGACAAGACCTGGGGCAACGCCCTGTACGAGACCTTCGACCAGAAGGTCGAGGAGACCCTCGTCCAGCCAACATTCATCACCATGTACCCCGTCGAAGTGAGCCCGCTTGCCAAGCGCAGCCCGTCTGACCCGTACCTCACCGAGCGCTACGAGATGTTCGTCTGCGGCTGCGAGATGGGCAACGCTTTCACTGAGCTCAACGACCCGATGGATCAGTACGAGCGCTTCAAGGCGCAGGTCGAAAAGCGCGCCAACGGCGACGACGAGGCCGAGATGATGGACGAGGATTACGTCATGGCCCTCGAATACGGCCTGCCCCCGACGGGTGGTCTGGGCTTTGGTATCGACCGCTGCGCGATGATGCTCTGCGGCACCGACTCCATCCGCGACGTCATCCTCTTCCCCACGATGAAGCCGCTCGATATGCCCAAGAAGAGCGAAAAGGCTGAGAAGAAGGCTGAAGCGTCCGCTCCCGCCGCCGTGAAGCCCACCGGCGCGACCGGCTTTGTCAAGCCCAAGGGCGAGCACGCCGCCGAAGAGGTCGACAAGGTCGAGAGCGAGCTGATCTTCGAAGAGCAGGTCGACTTCGACACCTTTGCCAAGTCCGACTACCGCGCGGTCAAGATCAAGGAGTGCACCGCCGTGCCCAAGAGCAAGAAGCTCTTAAAGTTCGTTCTCGACGACGGCTCGGGCAAGGACCGCGTCATCCTTTCCGGCATCCACGACTATTACGAGCCCGAGGATCTTGTCGGCAAGACCGCCATCGCCATCGTCAACCTGCCCCCGCGCAAGATGATGGGCATCGATTCCTGTGGTATGCTGATCTCCGCCGTCCACCACGTGGATGGCGAGGAGCGTCTCAACTTCCTGATGGTCGACGACGATATCCCCGCCGGCGCCAAGCTCTATTAAGATTCAAAAGTGCCTTTCCAGTTCGGAAAGGCACTTTTTTCACAATGCCATGTGATCTCATACGCAGTCTGCCGCCGATCATCCCGTCACACGCGCCTCACGGAGTAAGGCGCGGTTGCTGGATGAACCGAATCGCAGGGGTTCATGGCGAAGCCATGTACACCGCACTTACATTGCGCAGCGCGTGCAGCTCTTCAAGCTGCAATCTGCCAATGTCGGGGGCAAGGGGCAGTGCCCCTTGCGTTCTCTTGGGGGATCAAAAGGGGGCCATTCTCTCACGAGAGAGAATGGCCCCCTTTTTCCGTGCCCTTGCACGGTGCAGGGATAGAAGCGCGCTATCGCGCTGCCTTTTATGATGTTCAGCAGAACTGCACTGGCTCAGTGGCCGCCTTGAGCCACTCCAGCTCATCCCCACTCAGATACGGCGAGATCGCCGCAAAGACCTTAGCGTGATAAGCATTCAAAAGCTCCACATCGCGCGACGAGAGCAGCGACAGATCGATCGCATCGCGGTCATACGGCACGAGCGTCAGCGGTTCGAGCGCAAGGAAGCGACCATACTCGTTTACCTCCGCCTCGCGCACGACGACAAGGTTTTCGATGCGCACGCCGAACTTGCCGGCAAGGTAAATGCCCGGCTCGTTGGAAAAGATCATGCCCTCTTCGATGACGCAGTGGCGCTGCTGGCGCAGCACGTTCCAGTGGACGCGCTCGGGCCCCTCGTGCACGCCGAGGACGAAGCCCACGCCGTGGCCCGTGCCGTGGTTGAAGTCGAGGCCCGCTTCCCACAGCGGCGTGCGGGCCAGCATGTCAAGGTTTTCGCCCATGCAGCCGTGCAGGAACTTGGCCGCGCCCAGCTGTATGTGTCCGCGCAGGACAAGCGTGTAGATGCGCTTTTCCTCGTCCGTGAGCGGCCCCAGCGCGATGGTGCGGGTGATGTCGGTCGTGCCCTCCAAATACTGCGCGCCCGTGTCGGCGAGGCAGAGGCCGCGCGGCTCCATGGGAATGTCGGTCTCCTCGGTCGGCTCGTAGTGGACGATCGCGCCGTGCGCGCCGTAGGCGAGGATGGGGTCGAAGCTCTGCTCAAGATAGTGCTCACCCTCGGCGCGAAGAGATTCGAGCTTTTTCGACGCGCTGAGCTCGGTGATCGGCTCTTTGCCTATCGTGTGCTTGAGCCAGTAGATGAAGCGCGTGACGGCCACGCCGTCCTTGATGTGGGCGAGGCGCTCGTTCTCCTGCTCGGCGGGCGTTTTCATCGCCTTCATCAGCTGAATGGGGCTCGTGCGGTCGAGCACTTCAGCGCTCTCCGGCACGCTTTGCAGAATGCGGTAGTTGGCGCGCTCACCGTCGAGCAGGACGCGGGTGCCCGTGGGCAGCGCCGCGACCAAACGGTAGATATCGTCATAGGGTGCGAGCTCCACGCCGTCGGCCTTGAGATGCGCTTCGATCTCTGCGCTCACGGCCTCTCTCTGCACGCAGAGCGTGGCCTTGTCCTGCTCAAGCAGCAGATACGAGAGAAACACGGGCGTGAAGAGCACATCGTTTCCGCGCAGGTTCAAAAGCCACGCGACTTCGTCGAGGGACGGGATGACGAACACGCTTGCTCCCATCTCCTTCATCTTGCCGCGCACCATTTCGAGCTTTTCCCTGCGCGTCAGACCTGCGTACTGAACGTTCAGCTCCCAGAGAGGCTCGCACGAGAGTGCGGGGCGGTCCGCCCACACAAGGTCGACAAGGTCCTCGTCGCCCGCAAAGCGGATGTGCTTCTCGCGCGTCTTTTCGCCGATCGAACGAGCGAAGTCGTTGCTGATCGTGCGCGAGTCGAAGCCGATCCAGCCGTTTTCAGGAACGTGGTCGCGCAGGAACGCGGGGATCTCAGGCACGCCGGGCTGGCCCATGCGCATGAGCTCAATACCGCTGCCCTCTAACTGCTGCGAGGCCTGCAGAAAGTAGCGGCCATCCGTCCACAGTGCGGCGGCGTCCGGCAGCACGACGAGCGTACCGGCAGAGCCGGTGAAGCCGGAGAGAAATTCGCGCGCCTTGAAGTGCGCGCCGACATATTCGGATGCGTGAAAGTCATCGGTCACGACGACGTAGGCGTCCAAGTGGCGCTTTTTCATCTCCGCGCGCAAAAGTGCGAGCTTTTCGACAGGTTTCATCACAAAATCACTCCAATTCTTTGTTACGATAACGATTGCCTCATTCGGCAAAGCTCTCCGTCAGCGTGACGAGCACGTTCGTCATGGCCTCAAGGCTGTCCGCGGGGATCCACTCGCGCACGCCGTGGTAATTGTAGCCGCCGGTGGAGAGGTTGGGGCAGGGCAGCCCGTCCCAGGACAGGCGCGCGCCGTCCGTGCCGCCGCGGATGGGCACGCACTGAGGCTCGACGCCGTTGGCTCGGAACGCGTTCTCCGCGCGCTCGATGAGGTGGAAGTGGGGGAGGATCTTCTCCTTCATGTTGTAGTAGCTGTCATTGATCTGGGCCTCGGCTGTGCCGTTGCCGTAAATTTCGTCGAGGCGCGCGGCGCAGTCGGCAAAGAGCGCCTTTTTCTCTTCAAAGCGCTCGCGGTCGTGGTCGCGGATGATATAGCGGAGCGTCGCCTCGGTCACGCTGCCGCTCATCTCGGTCAGGTGGAAAAAGCCCTCGTAGCCGTCGGTTTTCTCCGGCACTTCGTCCTCAGGCAGCATCGCGTGGAAGGCCATCGCTGCGGTCGCGGCGTTGATCATGACATTTTTGGCGCTGCCGGGGTGGACGCCGACGCCGTGCACCGTCAGAACGGCGGACGCGGCGTTGAAGTTTTCAAATTCGATCTCACCGAGCGGGCCGCCGTCCACGGTGTAGCCGTAGTCACAGCCGAGCTCCTGCACGTCGAGCCCGTCCACGCCGTTGCCGATCTCCTCGTCGGTCGTGAAGATGACGCGCACCTCGCCGTGCTTGACGTTTTTCTCGATCATCGTTTCGACCGCGGCCATGATCTCGGCGACGCCGGCCTTGTCGTCCGCGCCGAGGAGCGTCGTGCCGTCGGTGACGATGAGCTCTTCGCCCACATGGCTTTCAAGGCCGGGGCAGAGCGCCTCGGTGAGGGAGACAGTGTCGTTGAGCTTCAGCTCGCCGCCCTCGTAGCGCACGAGGCGGGGCTTGACGTTTTCGCCCGAAGCGTCGGGAGCGGTGTCCATGTGCGCGATGAGCGCGATGACGGGCGCGTCCACGCCCTCGCTCGCGGGGAGCGTTGCAAGCACATTGCCGCAGTCGTCCATGTGGACGTCCTCGAGCTTCAGCGCTTCAAGCTCCTGCATCAGCGCGCGGCCGAGGTCCTTCTGCCGCTCCGTAGAGGGCGAGGTGCCGGTGAATTCATCCGAGGTGGTGTAATAGGTCACATAGCGCAGAAAACGCGATTTGGCAGATTCCATTTTGGGGTACCTCCTTGCAGTCATGCTGCGTGATATTTCATACTCAGTGTACCACAAAAGGGGGCGAACTGTAAAGCCGCGGCGCACCGATCCGCGCAAAAGTGAAACGGTGCAAAAGATTCTTTTGCTTGACAAAGGGCGGCAGTTGATAATATAGTGTGATACATATTAAATAAGAAACTGGGAGGGAAGAGGAAAAATGAACGTAGAAACCATCACGAGCCGGCAGAATCCGCTGATGACGCACCTGCGCAAGCTCGCTTCCTCCCGGTCTTACCGCAAAAAGAGCGGCGAATATCTCTGCGACGGGACAAAGCTCTTGGACGAAGCGCTCAAATGGGGCGCGCCGGTCCAAACGGCGGTGTTCTCCGACGGTGTGGACATTCCAACGCTTCCCGATACCGTGCGCACCGTGTGCGTGAGCGAAGACCTGATGCGCTCGGTGAGCCCGATGGAGACGCCGCAGGGCGCACTGTTTACGGTCGCGCTTCCCGAGACGAAGCTGCCCGAAACGCTTGCGGGTAAGCACTATCTCGTGCTGGACGGCGTGCAGGACCCCGGGAACGTGGGGACCATCCTGCGCACGGCGGACGCGTTTGAGTGCGACGGCGTGTTCTTAGTCAACGCCTGCGCCGACCTCTTCAATCCCAAGACGGCGCGCGCCACGATGGGCGCGATCTTCCGCCGCGAGGCGTACAGCGTCACGCCGGAGGAGCTTTTCGCGCTGCTCAGTAAAAGCGGCGTCCCGCTCTACGGCACGGCACTGCGCGAGGACACCGTGCCGCTGTCTGACGCGAACCTGTCCAAAGCCGCTGTCGCCATCGGCAGCGAGGGGCGCGGACTGTCGCAGCAAATGCTGGATGAGTGCGCCAAAACGCTCAAAATTCCCATGAGCCCGCGCTGCGAGTCGCTCAACGCGGCCATCGCGGCGACGGTCGTTCTGTGGGAGATGTATCGCTGAAACAAACAAGGAGGTGCTCTTCATGGCGGGCCTTAAATACTGGGTATGGCTCTCGGAGGTCAAGGGACTGACAAACCGCTCAAAGCTTCTGCTGCTCGACTATTTCGGCACGCCGGAGAACGTCTACTATGCCGACGAGGATGAGTACCGCCTCGTCCAGGGCATCGAGCCGCGGCAGATCGCACTGCTCGCGGAAAAATCGTTGGAAAACGCCGACCGTATCCTCGGCGCGTGTTCGCGGCTGGGGCTGCGGCTTCTCACGATGCAGGACGCAGACTATCCGATGCGCCTGCGCAATATCTTTGAGCCGCCGTGCCTGCTTTATGTCAAAGGCCAGCTCCCCGTTATCGACGAGGAGGTCGCTGTCGCCATGGTCGGCACGCGCAGGGCCTCGCCCTACGGCATCGAAGCGGCGGAGAAGATCGCCTACGGCCTGTGCAAGCAGGGCGCGGTCGTGATCTCCGGCGCGGCGGCGGGCGTGGACAGCGCATCTCACCGCGGCGCGCTGCGCGCGGGCGGAAAGACCATCGCCGTGCTCGGCAACGGGCTGGACATTGTCTATCCCGCGGAGAATGAATGGCTGTACCGCGATATCGCGGCCTCGGGCGCGCTCATCAGCGAGTATCCGCCCGGGACGGCGGCCGAGGCGTGGCATTTTCCCGTGCGAAACCGCATCATCAGCGGCTTGAGCCTCGCGACCATCGTGGTCGAAGCGCCGGAAAAGAGCGGCGCGCTCATCACGGCGAATACCGCGCTTGAGCAGGGACGCGATGTTTTCGCCGTTCCCGGTCCGATCGACGCGCCGCTCAGCCGCGGCTGCAACCGTTTGATCGCGGACGGCGCGGCGGGCCTCATCACCGACAGCTGGGATGTGCTGCGCGAGTACGAGGCCATCTATCCGCATAAAATACTCGGCGAGCGCGTGGAGCTTCCGCGTACGCTCGGCTATCAGGCGCGCGAGGAGCAAGCACGCGCCAAGCAGGCCGCGGCGGAGGAAATACTGTCGCTGCCGACACTGAATTTGAAAACCAACGACGCGGGGCTGACCGACGACCAGATCGCCATTCTGCGCACGCTGAAAGACGGCGCGCTGCAGGTGGACGATCTGATCGAAAAGACGCAGATCCCCACGCGCCGTGTTCTTTCCGCGCTGACGATGATGGAGCTTGAGGGCTACGTCGAGCAGGGCAGCGGCAAGCATTTTTCTTTGACCGTCACACTACTGGAGGAATAACATTCATGGCAAAAAAGCATCTGGTGATCGTCGAGTCTCCGGCAAAGGCGAAAACCATTGGAAAATATCTCGGCAAAGACTACGAGGTCAAGGCCAGCATGGGCCATTTGCGCGACCTGCCGAAAAGCAAGCTGGGCGTTGATATCGAGCACGACTTCGAGCCTGTCTATCAGCCCATCCGCGGAAAAGAGGAGCTCATCAGCGAGCTCAAAAAGGCCGCCAAGAGCAGCGACACCGTGTATCTCGCAACGGACCCGGACCGCGAGGGCGAAGCCATCTCGTGGCACTTAAAAGCGCTTTTGAATCTGGACGATGAAAAGGCCAAGCGCGTGACCTTCAACGAGATCACGAAAAAGGTCGTCTCCGAGAGCATCAAGGAGCCGCGCGCCATCGACCAGGACCTGGTCGACGCGCAGCAGGCGCGCCGCGTGCTCGACCGCATCGTGGGCTATCAGCTGAGCCCGCTTCTGTGGAAGAAGGTCCGCCGCGGCCTCTCCGCGGGCCGCGTGCAGTCCGTCGCTGTGCGCATGGTCGACGACCGCGAAAAGGAAATTCAGGCCTTCGAGGCGCAGGAATACTGGACACTTGACGCCGACCTCACCGACGAGGCGACGCACAAGACCTTTGAGGCGCACTATTACGGCAAGGACGGTAAAAAGGTCGAGCCGGCCTCCGGCGAGCAGGTGGACGGCATCATTGCCGACATCGGCGACAAGTCCTTTACTGTGACGAACATCAAGCGCACGGACAAGCAGCGCTCCCCGTCGCTGCCGTTCACCACTTCCACCTTACAGCAGGAGGCCTCGCGCAAGCTCAACATGACGCCGCGCCGCACCATGGCCATCGCCCAGCAGCTCTATGAGGGCGTGGACATCACGGGCGAAGGCACGGTGGGTCTCATCACCTACATGCGTACCGACTCGCTGCGCATCTCCGAAGAGGCCATCGCCGCAGCGAAGACGTTTATCCTGGGACGCTACGGGCAGAGCTACTATCCCAAGACCGCCCGCCACTACAAGGCCAAGGCCGGCGCGCAGGACGCGCACGAGGCCATCCGCCCCTCGAACGTCAACCTGACGCCTGAGCAGATCAAGGGCGATCTGACGGGCGAGCAATATCGTCTGTACCGCCTGATCTGGAGCCGCTTTTTGGCCTCCCAGATGGCGAACGCCGTGTATGACAGCGTGAGCGCGCAGATCATGGCGGGCGGACACGAGTTCCACGCGAGCGCGAGCAACTTGAAATTCTCCGGCTACACCGCCGTTTACGAGGAGTCCCGCGACGACGACAGCAAGGAGGAAAAGGAGGGCACGCTGCCGCCGCTCGTCGAGGGGCAGGGCTTGACGCTCGAGGCATATACGCCGCTCCAGCATTTCACTCAGCCGCCCGCGCGCTACACGGACGCGACGCTCATCCGCGCGATGGAGCAGAACGGCATCGGCCGCCCGTCGACCTACGCGCCGACGGTCTCGACGATCTTAGACCGCGAATACGTCATCAAGGACGGAAAATACCTGCGTCCTACGCCGCTCGGCGAGGTGGTGACGGGCCTGATGGAAGAGCGCTTCCCCGACATCGTGGACATGAAGTTCACCGCCCGCATGGAGGAAAAGCTCGATACCGTCGAGGAGGGCAAGACCGCGTGGAAGGACGTCATCCGCGACTTTTACGGCGGCTTTGAGCGCGACCTTGAAAACGCCGAGAAGGCGCTTGAGGGCATGAGACTCAAGGTCCCCGATGAGGTCAGCGAGGAGAAGTGCGACGTCTGCGGCCGCAACATGGTCATCAAGAGCGGGCGCTTTGGCCGCTTCCTGGCCTGCCCGGGCTACCCTGAGTGCACGTTCACCAAGCCCCTTGTCATCGAAATGCCGGGCCGCTGCCCCAAGTGCGGCGGGCGCATGATGAAGCGCACCGGCGTGAGCAAGAAGACGAACAAGCAGTACACGTACTACGCCTGCGAATTCTCCACCAGCAGTGATCCCGAGAAGAAGTGCGACTTCATGACTTGGGATGTGCCGACGAAGGACGACTGCCCCGAGTGCGGCCAGACGATGTTCAAAAAGGCGGGCAAGGGCTTTAAGCGCCCGTACTGCATCAACCCCGCGTGTTCGCGCTTTGTGCCGGAAGACCAGCGCGGCTATGTGAAAAAGAAGACCACCGAGACCGCGGAAGAGGGCGCGGAGAGCGCCGAAGCCGCCGATGCGGCGGAGACCGCGGCAAAGAAGACCGCCGCCAGGAAGACGACGGCTAAGAAGAGCACCACCGCAAAGAAAACGAGCACAAAAGCGGCGAGCACCAAGAAGACCGCGACGAAGACCGCCGCAGCGAAGAAAACGACAAAGAAGGCCGCAGCCGAGGATGGTGCAGAAAAGCCCGCAAAAAAGACGGCAGCAAAGAAGACCGCGACCACGAAAAAGGCGGCCGCTAAGAAGACGACCGCCAAGTCCGCGGCCAAAAAGACCGCGGAGAAAGAAGAGAACTGATGCAAGTAACTGTGATCGGCGCCGGCCTTGCCGGCTGCGAGGCTGCCTGGCAGCTCGCGCAGCGCGGCATCGCCGTGACGCTGCATGAAATGAAACCCGAAAAGACCACCCCCGCGCACCACACGGCGGATTTTGCCGAGCTTTGCTGCTCGAATTCGCTGCGCTCGGACCAGATCGAAAACGCGGTCGGCCTTCTCAAAGAGGAGCTGCGCCGCCTCGATTCGCTGATCCTTGCCTGCGCGGACGCGACGCGCGTGGAGGCGGGCGGCGCGCTGGCGGTCGACCGCTACGCCTTTTCAAAGCTCGTGACAGAGAAGATCCGTTCGCATCCCAATATCACGGTTGTCCCCGGCGAGGTGACGGCCATCCCCGAGGGGAACGTCATCATCGCCTCGGGCCCCTTGACGAGCGACGCGCTCGCCGCCGCCATCGCCGAAAAGATCGGCGACGGGCACACGCTGAACTTTTTCGATGCCGCCGCGCCGCTCGTGACGTTTGAGAGAGTCGACATGGATTCGGCGTTTTTCGCCTCGCGCTACGACAAGGGGACGGCGGACTACATCAACTGCCCGATGACGGAGGAGGAGTACGATGCCTTCTGGCAGGCGCTCACGACCGCCGAGGAAGCGAGCGTACACGGCTTTGAGGATAAAAACGTCTTCGAGGGCTGCATGCCCGTCGAGGTCATGGCGCGCCGCGGACACGATACGCTCTGCTACGGCCCCCTCAAGCCGCGCGGTCTGCGAGACCCGAAGACGGGGAAAGAGCCCTATGCCGTCGTCCAGCTGCGGCGCGACAACGCGCAGGGCAGCGTCTATAACCTTGTCGGCTTCCAGACGCATCTGCGCTTTCCCGAGCAGAAGCGCGTGTTTTCGATGATCCCCGCGCTGCATGATGCGGAGTTTGTGCGCTACGGCGTGATGCACCGCAACACCTATCTCCGCTCGCCGGGGATGCTGGACCGTTACTATCGCCTGATCGCGGATGACCGCATCGCCTTTGCCGGGCAGATGACCGGCGTGGAGGGCTATATCGAGTCCGCGGCTTCGGGCTTTCTGGCGGGCATCGAGATGGCAAGAAGACTCGAAGGCAAACCGCCCGTCGATTTCCCACGCGAGACGGCCATCGGGGCGCTGGGGCTTTACATCAGCGATACGACGGTCTCGGACTTTCAGCCGATGAACGTGAACTTTGGTATCATGCCGCCGCTGGGCTACCGCATCAAGGGCGGCAAGCGCGTGAAAAATGCGCAGCTCGCCGCGCGCTCGCTTGAAAAGATCGACGCGATGCGCGAGGACGTGCTGAGTGACAGGAAAGGAGAGTGACCCCGTGAAGATCATCGTCGACGCCATGGGCGGCGATTTCGCCCCGCTCGCGCCCGTCAAGGGCGCGCTGATGGCGCAGGAGAAGTACGGCGTGGACATCGTCCTGACCGGAAAAACGGAAGAAATTTTGAAGGCCCTGCAGCAGTGCGGCTGCAAGGAGCTCCCCAAGGGCATGGAGATCGCCAACGCGACCGAGGTGGTCGAGATCTGCGACGATCCGGCGACGGCCTTTAAGCACAAGAAGGATTCGTCCCTCACCGTGGGGCTCAATATGCTGCACGCGGGCGACGCGGACGGCTTTGTCAGCGCGGGCAGCACGGGCGCGCTCCTCGCGGGCGCGACGCTTCTCGTCAAGCGCATCCGCGGCCTGCGCCGCGCGGCGCTCGCGCCGACCATCCCGACGGCCAAGGGCAAGGCGGTACTCATCGACTGCGGCGCGAACGCCGAGTGCACGGTCGAATACCTGCTGCAATTTGCGTATCTTGGCAGCTACTACGCGCAGAAAGTGCTCGGCGTCGAAAATCCGCGCATCGGTCTTTTGAACATCGGCGCGGAGGAGAGCAAGGGCGACACGCTGCGCCGCGAAACGTATCAGAAGCTCAAGGAAGCGGGCGAGGCGGGGCATCTCAACTTCACCGGCAACATTGAGGCCAAGGAAGCGATGCTCGGTGAGTGCGACGTCATCGTCGCCGACGGCTACAGCGGCAACATCATGCTCAAGAGCATCGAGGGCACGGGCAAGCTTCTTTCCATCAAATTGAAGGAAATGCTGATGCACAGCACCGGCACGAAGCTGGCGGCGCTGCTGCTCAAGGGACAGCTCGGCGATTTCAAGAAAATGCTCGACGCGAACGAGGTCGGCGGTACGGCGCTGCTCGGCATCTCGAAGCCGGTCGTCAAGGCGCACGGCAGCGCGAGTGAGGTCGGCATCTGCAATGCGGTCCGTCAGGCGATGGAGGTCGCGCGCAGCGGTATCATCGACGACATCGCGCAAAATATCGACAAGATGCGTATTGAACAGAAGGCAGAATAACGCGAATGCCAAAAAGCGGCAAAATGGGTATTGACAGTACAGTGCCTTTGCCGTATCATTTGGAAGAACCAAAACCGTGAGAGGAAGTATAAGACTTATGAGCCCCGAAGAAATTTTCAAAACGATGCAGAAGCTGATCGTCGAGCAGTTCGCGCTCGACCCCGATGAGGTCACGATGGACAGCTCTTTTGAGGAAGATCTTGGCGCCGACTCCGTGGATCTTGTCGAACTGGTGATGGCCATGGAGGAAGAGTTTGAGCTCGATGAGATCCCCGAGGAGGAGCTCACCTCGCTCAAGACGGTGGGCGACTGCGTGCGCTACCTGAGCACGAAGCTCGGTTAAGAAGAAAAAAGCCGCCCCGCTTTGCGCGGGGCGTCCTTTTATCAGGAGGAAAAACCATGCAGGCCTTGGAAGAAAAGCTGCAATATCATTTCAAAAATCTGGCGCTGCTCGAAGAGGCGCTGCGCCACAGCTCGTATGCCAACGAGCACCGCGGCGCAAACTTTTTCAGCAACGAGCGCCTGGAATTCCTGGGTGACAGCGTGCTCGGCTTTGTGACGGCGGAGTATCTGTTTGCCAAGCATCCTACCGCGCCGGAGGGGGAGCTGACGCGCATCCGCGCGCTGCTCGTGTGCGAGGACAGCCTGCACGAGGTCGCGCAGCGCCTGGAGCTTGGAAAATACTTAAAGCTCGGCAACGGCGAGGAGAGCTGCGGCGGCCGCACGCGTCCGTCTATCCTGGCCGACGCGACCGAGGCGGTGTTTGCCGCGGTGTATCTTGACGGCGGCATCAGCGCGGCCAGCGCGCTCATCCACCGAGTGTTGCTCGATACCGAGCGCGAAGAGGTCGCCGAGGAAAAGCGCCGCGACTATAAGACCATTTTACAGGAATTCGTGCAGCGCACGCCGAACCAGACGCTTTCCTACCGCCTGTTTGGTGAGAGCGGCCCCGACCATGACAAGACGTTCTATTTTGAAGTGCTGCTCAACGGCGGCGCTGTGGGCAAGGGCGCGGGCCGCAGCAAGAAGGAAGCCGAGCAGATGGCCGCAAAAGACGCGCTCGAAAAACTGACGGACCAGCGCTGAAAAGATGATCACCGACTGCTTTGACGATAAGACTGAACCCGTCATCAGCCTGCGGGACTTTTACGGCGAGCAGAAGCACCTTATCGAAACGTGCCTGATCCTGTTTTCGCAGAAGATCTATCAGCATCTGCTGGACACCTTTCCCAGTGAAAAGATCGGCCTGATCGGTGCGTGCAACGGGAATATCCCCATTTACCGCATGAATTACAAGGGAAAGGGCATCGCGTTTTACCTCTCGGGCATCGGCTCGGCGATTGCCGCATCGGAGTGCTATGAGGCGAGCTGGATCGTCGGTGCGTCGAAGTTCGTGATGTTCGGTTCCTGCGGGAGCTTGAATCGGGAGGCGACGAGGGGCAAATTTATCGTCCCGACGGAGAGTTACCGCGGCGAGGGCTGCTCGTACTATTTCGCTGCGCCGTCCGACTACATCACGGTCGAGAATGCGCAGAAGCTCTCGGACATCTTTACCGAGCTGGGCGTCCCACACGTGACGGGGCGGGTTTGGACGACAGACGCCATGATCCGCGAGACCGCGGGCCTCGTCGCGCAGCGAAGAAGCGAGGGCTGTATCGCCGTGGAGATGGAGCTCGCCGGTGTGCAGGCGGTGTGCAGTTTTTACGGCTTATCGCTCTATAACTTCCTCGAGGCAGGCGACGTGCTGGAGGAGAGCGGCTACGATGTCGCCAATCTTCGCGGCGCGAACCACGACCTCGGCAAGCTCTATATCGCGCTGGAAACGGCGCTGCGCATCTGAATAGAATCGAAAACGCCATGACGAAAGTCACGGCGTTTCTTTTTTGCTGTTTTTCTTCTTTTCAAAGAGGATCGACAGCCCCGCGTAGAGCAGGAACAGCCCGAACGGCTTGCGGAAGACGCTGCTGTCGACCATTGTCGTCAAAAACGCGGCGGCGAGCGCACAGAGCGTGCCGGTCGGGATGGCCGCGCACAGGACGGCTTTGTCGAGATATCCGTTTTTGCGATGCGCGAAGAGCGAGATGCCCGCGGTTGGCAGAAAATAGAGCAGGTTGATGGCCTGCGCTGTGCGCTGCTCCACGCCGAAAAAGAGCGTCATGCATAAAAGAAGCAGTGTCCCGCCGCCGACGCCCCAGGACGAGAGGATTCCCGTCAAAAGCCCGCAGAGCGCGGGAAAGAGCCAGTCCGTCACAGAAGGTACCTCACCGCGCCATAGAGCAGAAACAGCGCGAAAATGCGCTTGAGCCATGTGTTCGGCACGTCCTTGAAGAGCCTGCCGCCGATCCATCCGCCTGCAAGCCCGCCGACAAGGTAGGGGAGCGCCTCTCCGAGCGGCAGCGCGCCGCGGAACGCGTACACGAGCACCGACACAAGGCAGAACGGGAAGATGACGGCCACACAGGTCGCGAGTGCCGTCTTGTCGGAGAGCTTTGCCCACGAGCGCAGCAAAAAGACGAGCGGAATGCCGCCGCCTCCGCCGAATAAGCCGTTCACCGTGCCTGCGAGCGCGCCACAGACGCGGTATTTGCCCTTTTCCGTCATGCTGTCACCGCCTTTTTCGATGCTATGTAGCGGCCGCCTTAAGGGGCGGCTGCAAAAATTACTGCTTCTTGAAGCTCTGGCAGTCGGTGCACTGGTCCATGGTGGGGTTGGCCTCGTGCGTGCCGACCTGGATGGCGTTCAGACCGCAGTACTGGGCGTCCTTGCAGTGGTTGGCGCAGTTGGTCACGGCGCAGCGAATAGAGGTGTTGGGCGTGCAGGAGCAGCCGTTATTGGTATGATCGGTCATAGGTTTGTCCTCCCAAAAAATTGTTTTGGCGTTTGCCGCGCTTAGTTTGCGCGCATTTTTGCCCGCTATGCAAAAGGAAGAACATTCCAATAAAAAACGTCCGGCTGAATATCAGCCGGACGTTTTTTCACTTGTCATTTTAGAAGCTCGTCGATCGCGCGGTAAAGCTCGGAGAGCGTCTCCTCGTCATTTTGCTGGATGGCGGCGGTGACGCAGGTCTCCATGTGGTTGCGCAAAATCTGGCGGCTGGTCGAGCGGATGGCGGACTCCACCGCGGCGAGCTGGATCAGCACCTCGGAGCAGTCACGGTCGTCCTCCACCATCTTTTTGATGGATTCGAGGTGCCCGATGGCGCGCGCAAGGCGGTTGCTGATCTTTTTCGTCTGCTCGGGGTCATGGACATGCCCGTGCACATGGGGGTGCCCGTGGCTGTGCTCATGGACGTGTTCGTGCTCGATCATGGCATTCTCCTTTAGAACTTCAGCGCGCCGACGCTCGCTTCCACGGTTCGGATATACGCGCGGTCGATGATCTGCTGGGCGACGGCCTCGAGATATGGCGTGAGGGGCATGTCGTTGTCCATCTCGGGAACCTTGCTGCGGAGCAGGTCGTAGATAGCCTGCGTGCCCTTGGCGCAGCGCTTATCGTCATAGCAGTCGAGCGCCTGACCGTCGCAGATGAGCTCGGCGGCGAGGATATACTTGGCGAGGTGCATCGAGTCATATGCTTTCTTGGCGGCGTTGTAGCCCATGTTGACGTAGTCCTCCTGGTTGGCGCAGGTGGTCAGGTTGTCGACCACGGCAGGGTGCGCAAGGATGCGCAGTTCACCCTGAAGGCCCGCGGAGGTGTACTGGATCATCATAAGGCCGTTGTTGAAGTCAGCGTTCTTGTTGAGGAACGCCGGCAGCTCGCTCACCAAGCTGTTGAGCAGGCGGTCGATGCGGCTGTTGCTCATTTTGCACAGATCCGTGATCGCGATGCAGAGATTGTCGGACGCCATACCGGCATAGGTGCCGTCGGCATTGCAGCCCATCAGCGCGACCGCACCGCCGTCCTCTTCATCGAAGATGAGCGGGTTGTCGACGGACGAGTTGAGCTCGATGGCGAGCGTCGCCTGCGCGTCCTTGACGGCCTTTTTGACCGGGCCGTGGAGCTGCGGCATGCAGCGGATGGACAGCGCGTCCTGCACGCGGTGGCCACGGTAGCGCTCAAGCATGGGGCTGTCCTTCAAAATGGCGCGGATGTTGGCCGCGGTGTTGATCTGGTCGGGGTGCGGGCGCACGGCCATCAGGCGCTCGTCCATAGCCATCAGCGTACCCTTGAGCACCTCGAGCGTGAAAGAGCCCGCAATGTCTGCCGTCAAGCTGAGCGTCTGCGCGTCATAGATCGCAAGCGACGCGAACGCGGTGACGGACGTGGTGCCGGAGAGCAGGATAAGGCCTTCTTTGGAAGAGAGCACGACGGGCTTGAGTCCCGCGCGCTCGAGCGCCTCTGCGCCGTCAAGCGTTTCGCCCTGATAGGTGGCCTTGCCCTCGCCAATCATCACCATGCCGATGTGGCCCTCGAGCGTCAGATAGCCGACGGAGCCATGACCGGGGACGATGGGGCTGATGCCCGCGTTGAGCATGTCGCGGATCAGCGCGAGCGTTTCAAGACGGATGCCCGTATGGCCGGAGCCGAAGTGGCAGAGCATGACAAACATCATTGCGCGCGTGCACTCCTCGGCGATGGGCTCGCCGACGGCGCAGGTATGGGCGTAGATGTTGTTGCGCTGGATCGTCTCGCGGTCCTTTTCGGGGATGAACTTCTTCCAGTTGTCGCCAAGGCCCGTGGTCAGACCATAGATGGCCTTGCCCTCGTGGCTGAAGCGGTCGACATGGGCGCGGCAGTGGTTGACGCGCTCTTCATATTCTTTGGAAAACGCGACCTTCGCGCCAAAGCGCGCGACACTGACGAGGTCGTTGATGGTGGCGGTGCCGCCAAGCGTAACAGTGTTCATATCGGATCGTACCTCTTGAAATGTGGGGCTCGCTCTCTTACAGGGAGCTGTCGGTCTTGTAGCCGTCGGCCTCGATGGCGATGTAGCGCACCTTTTTGCCCATCTCCATCTCGCCGTAGAACGCGACGTAGTACGGGCGGTAGAAGGGGCGGTAGGACGCGACCTCCATCGAGGTGATGATGTGGCCCGAATGGCGGCGCATGATGCGCATGGCGACGCGCTTGGCCTGGGCGATGATCTTTTCTTTGTCGAAGGTGGAATCCTGGCACATGTCAGGATCGAGGTCGGCTTCGTAAAGCGGCAACGGCTGCTCGTGGTAGCTCGCCGTGCAGCGCGTGCCCTCGACGATCATGCAGATCTTCTGCGAGTTGCCGCCCATCTGGCCCTTGCGGGTGAAAAAGCGCTCCACAAGGCCGGGCTTGAAATAGGCGTCGAACACGACTTCAAAGCTCTGCAAATAGAGCTGCTTCATCGTGATCTTGCCGCCGCCGTACATGGCCTTGCCAATCAGGTTGCCGCCGCCGCGGGCCTTGACAAAGGCCTCGGAGTCGGTCATTTTCTTTTGGGTGATTAAAACGTCCACTGTGCGGGAACCTCCTTGAAACGGAATGGGAGAGTAAAAAAAGCAAATACGAGAAAGACAGATTCCGCGGGGGAATCAGCCTACCTTTTCATCATACGCCAACGCTGGGGGAATGACAAGCCGCTTTTTTGCGAAAGAAACAGCCGCTTGCCGGTTCATGCCACTTTTGTGCATAACGCAGAAACGCATGACCGTTTGGCGTGAAAAAATTATACTAAGTTACCGTTGAAAAAAGCGTTGAATCCGTTGGGCGGCCCGCATGGCGAAGCGGGCGGCGATGCGCTGCGGATTCAACGATAATTCGTCGGCGAAGCATTATGATAAAATAAGAATGCTTCATAGCATCGTTGTATCATTGCTGTGGAGGGCGGAGGATAGCGCCCCCGAAAAGGCAATGCAGATAAAATAAGAAATCAGGCAAGCAATAAAAAGAGGAGATAGCAATATGTCTTTACTGACCAGCAAGCTGAGTGACGAAGATCGCAAGAAAGCGCACGCGCTTTTTGGAGTGCCCGAGCAGTTCGACGAAGTGGCCGACCTGATGGTGCACGAGGAGGAATGGCAGGTCATTCTTCTGATGGGCAAGGAGCCCATGACGGAAAAGGAACTGCGTAAGCTCATGGAGAAGAACCGCCTGGCCGCGTCGCCCTACGTGCTCATCAACCGCATGTACTCCCGCAACGTACTCAACAAGGTCACGGATGCGGACGAGCCGACCTGGAAGATCAGCGACTTCTACAGCCGCTATTCCTACTATGCGCAATTTGAGTACTATGAGTTCGGCTGTCTGCCGAGAGAGCTCATCGAGGCGCTCTACGACTGGCAGACAGAGATTTATCAGTCGATCTATCTGCCGCAAGTGAAGGCCAAGGTCGCCGGTGAGGGCGTCTATGTCCACAACCAGACGTATCTGACGCTCGAGGAGTTCGATAAGATTATCGACGGGCATCACGGCAGCATCCATCTTGTGCCCTGCAACTGCAAGAGCCAGAAGTATTTCCACGACCGCAAGCTCAATGTGTGCGTCAACATGAACGACGGGCCGAACAGCGCGGTCGACCGCGGCATGGGCGAGCCCATCAGCCCTGAGGACATGAAAAAGAAGGTGCGCGAGTTCAATGCCAGCGGCCTCATGCAGAACGGCGAGGACGGCTTCATCTGCAACTGCGACGGTCTGTGCTGTTTCCCGATGCAGATGGCCTATAAGGCCGGCTCCCGCCTGATCTATCCCGAATCCAACTGGAAGATCGACTGGCACGAGGACGAGTGCGTCAACTGCGGCAAGTGCACGAAGATTTGCAACTTCGGTGCGTTCTACAAGGACGACAACCGCAAGGTGCACTACGATGTGGACAAGTGCTGGGGCTGCACCATCTGCGCGCCCAATTGCCCGAAGCACGCTATCCACCTGCTGCCGAGAGAGCAGAAGGCCTGAGAGAAGCACTAAGGCACTAAGCAATAGCATTTTGGCCGGACGGTACCCTAAAAGTGGCCGCCCGGCCTTTTTCTTGCTTTGCGCGAGAAATGGAGAGAGGAAGTCAGCACCATGGCACTTATCAAAGTTCTGATCATCTTTGTGGTGATCCTCGCCCTGCTCAACAAACGCCTGCCCCTTTATCTTGCGATGATTTTCGGCTCGCTTCTGATGATCGTGATGTTCCGTCTGCCGCTCGCCACGGCGGGGCAGACGGCGCTGCACACGCTCACGGGCTGGGACGTCTGGTCAGTGAACCTTGCGATGTACGTGATCTCGGTGCTTGTCTACGAGCTTGACCTGCGCCATCGGTTCGAGGATGCACAGCGGGCGATGAATGGACTAATGCGCGACCCGAGGCTCAACACGTCGCTTGCCTGCATGTTCATCGGCCTGATGCAGGGCCCCGCCACCGTGACGATCTGCGGCGGCATGGTGGACACGATGGCGGGCGACCACCTCAAAAACGATGAAAAGGCGGCGGTCGCCACGTACCTCCGCCACATTCCCGAGGCTATGGTGCCGACGTTCACGGGCGTTATCGTGGCGTGCAGCATCAGCGGCATTTCCATTTCATCCTTTTTCGTATGGATGATCCCGATGGCATTGCTGACGCTTCTGGCAATTTACCTTGTCTATCTGCGCCGCGTGCCGCGCACAGTCGGCGAGACGGGACGCAGCAAAAAAGAGTGTGTGCGTCTGCTTTTGCGGAGCCTGTGGTCGCTGCTGCTGGCGATCGCGGTGATCATCGTGTTCTCGCTGCCGACGTGGGCCGTCGTGGCGGTCATCGCGGCCGTCAACGCGCTGGTCGAAAAATTCTCCGCGCAGGAGGTGCGCGATGCGCTCGTCAAGGGCTTTGACCTAAAGTCGCTGCTCGGTATTACGATGACGTATGTCTTCAAGGACCTTTTGATCCTTGGCGGCGTGATCGACGTGCTGCCGACGTATTTCGAGCATCTGCCCATTCCGGCGTTTCTGGTGCTCGTGATCCTGTACGCGTTCGGCACGCTGGTCGCGGGATCGAGCGCCGCGGCCGCGGCCTTTATCCCGCTGGCCTACACCATGATCCCGAACGGCGGCGCGTTTTTGCTGGCGCTGCTGATGAGCGTCAGCTTCGCCTCGAGTCAGCTGAGCCCCACGCACATCTGCACGGCGATCATCTCGGACTATTTCGGCGTCACATTTTTCGCCACGGTCAAAAAGCTCCTGCCGCTGTTTCTGCTCACCGTTCTCATCGCCTGCGGCTATTACATGCTGCTGACGGCGGTATTCTGAAGAAAACAAACAAGGCCTGTGCCAAGCAGCACAGGCCTTGATCGATTTGCTGTAAAGGGAAAATCAAAGGGAAAACAGAGCAAAAAATGCAGACCCTTTCCCCTGAACGGGTATTTGGGGGTATTTTCAGAGAAAAACCGAGATTTGAAAAACAGGACACTTCAACCGCGCCGAGTGGCGCGTACAAGTGTTTTGCGCAGCAAAACCTTGGCACAGGGCGGATTCATTCCGCCCTGTGCCTTTCCAATTACCCACGGATTCCAAAAAGAAAAGACACGCAAAGCGTGTCTTTTCTTTTTGGAGGTGACACCCAGATTTGAACTGGGGAATGAGGGTTTTGCAGACCCTTGCCTTACCACTTGGCTATGTCACCGTATAGAAAAAGGAGCAAAATGTTTGCTCCTTTTTCATTTGTGGAGCGGGCGACGAGGCTCGAACTCGCTACCTCCACCTTGGCAAGGTGGCGCTCTACCAGATGAGCTACGCCCGCGGAACAAGATGTACTATACCAGACATTTTTCGCTTTGTCAAGCATAGATTTTAGGATTCTGTTGCAAAATGCGGGGGGCTGTGATACACTTGCCCGGTAAATCGTATTTTTCAGGAGGCAGTCATGGCCACTTTACAGGAAGAGATCTCCCGCCGCCGGACGTTTGCGATCATTTCGCACCCGGACGCCGGTAAAACCACGCTGACGGAAAAGTTTCTGCTCTACGGCGGAGCCATCGCGCAGGCGGGTGAAGTCAAGGGCAAGCGCGAGCGCGCGGCAAAATCCGACTGGATGGAAATTGAAAAGCAGCGCGGCATTTCGGTCACGTCGTCGGTCATGCAGTTCCAGCACGGTGGCTACTGCATCAACATTCTCGACACGCCGGGACATCAGGACTTCTCTGAGGACACGTACCGCACGCTGATGGCCGCGGACAGCGCCGTCATGGTCATCGACGGCGCAAAGGGCGTCGAGCCGCAGACGCGCAAGCTCTTCAAGGTCTGTGCTCTGCGCAACATCCCCATCTTTACCTTTATCAATAAGATGGACCGTGAGACGCGCGACCCGCTCGAGCTCTGCGAGGAGGTCGAGCGCGAGCTGGGCATCGACACCTATCCCGTCAACTGGCCGATCGGCTGCGGCAAGGAGTTCGCCGGCGTGTACGACCGCGATAAGCGCTGCATCCTGCACTTCACCGATGCGGGTCACGCCAAAAAGGCGGGCATCACGGAAATCGAGCTCGACGATCCCGCGCTTGTCGACCTGATCGGTCAGGCCCGACGCGACACGCTCGCCGACGAGGTGGAGCTGCTCGGCGCGGGCCGCGACTTTGACCTGGACGCCGTGCGCTGCGGCAAGCTCTCCCCCGTGTTCTTCGGCAGCGCGCTGACGAACTTCGGCGTCGAGCCGTTTTTGAACGCGTTTTTAGAGATGACCACGCCGCCGCTGCCGCGCGTGAGCGACGCGGGTGAGGTGGACGTCTACTCCCCCGAGTTCTCCGCCTTTGTTTTCAAAATTCAGGCCAACATGAACAAGGCCCACCGCGACCGTCTTGCGTTCATGCGCATCTGCTCGGGCAAATTCGAGCGCGACACCGAGTATTTCCACGTCCAGTCCGGCCGCAAGATGCGCCTCTCCCAGCCGCAGACGATGATGGCCGCCGAGCGCGAGATCGTCGACGAGGCCTACGCGGGCGACATCATCGGCGTGTTCGATCCCGGTATCTTCTCGATCGGCGACACGATCACGACGCCCGGCAAAAAGTTCCGCTTCTCCGGCATCCCGACGTTCGAGCCCGAGCACTTCATGCTCGTCTCGCCCAAGGACACGATGAAGCGCAAGCAGTTCGTCAAGGGCGTGGAGCAGATCGCGCAGGAGGGCGCCATCCAGATCTTCAAAATCCCCGACAGCGGCTTTGAGGACGTGGTCGTCGGCGTGGTCGGCACGCTGCAGTTCGACGTGTTCGAATACCGCATGAAAAACGAGTACGGCGTGGACCTGCGCATGAGCGGCCTTCCCTACGAGCACCTGCGCCTGATCCGCGAGTGCCCATGCGACGTGAAGGACCTGATGCTCTGCTCGGGCTCCCGCGTGCTCGAGGACTTCAAGGGCCGCAAGCTCATCGCCTTCGGCGGCGAGTGGAGCGTGGGCTTTCTCACCAAGCACAACGAAGGTCTCGTGCTCGATGACTGGCTCAGCGTGTGATTTTGCCCGAAAATTGCAAAAACACCAAAAAGAGCGCGGTTTCCGTGCTCTTTTTTGTCTGTTATTTTGTCGAAAAAGCGCAAATGATCTGTTGACAAACGTTAAGAACGCGTATATAGTGTGAGCCGTAAAAAAGAGTAGGTGCAGCCGCTTCGACCGCATCTCAAACGATAATAGCAAACCCGGTGAAAACCGGCGACGCAAAGCTATAGGGCCTTACCCCTGGAAACAGGGCTGGCTGCCAGCTACCGAAAGGAGATCGCCGTATGAAACGGCTGTTTCGTCATGCCTGCGCTATGCTCGCAGTGCTTCTTGTCATGTCCATGTTCACGGTTGTGAACGCCAGCGCTGCCAATGGCACCACCATTGACACCACGAATGCCAAGTATGGTTTCGTCACCGTCAACTACACCTCCAGCGCCAAGCTGAAGGTCGGCATCCAGTACGGTAACGAAAAGACGTCCTACAAAAACTGCCCGAGCGGCAAGGACGCTGTCTTCTCCCTCGAGCAGGGCGACGGCACCTACACCATCTCCCTCTGCGAGAATATCTCCGGCACGACCTACCGCGTCGTGACCAGCAAGCGCGTCAACGCCAAGATTGAAAACGCCTACGTCCCTTACCTCATCGCCACGACCGACGTGCAGTTCACCTCCGGTGACGATGTGTGCAAGAAGGCCGCCGCGCTCTGCAAGGACGCCAAGACCGACATGGACAAGGTCACCGCGATCTACAACTACATCGCCGGTCACTACACCTACGACACCAAGCTCGCTAACGACATCACCTCCGGCAAGGTCAGCAAGTACATCCCCGACACCGCCGCCACCCTGAACAGCGACAAGGGCATCTGCTACGACCTCGCGTCCCTCTTCGCCGCCATGTGCCGCAGCCAGAACATCCCCTGCACCCTCACCAAGGGCTACGCCGGCAGCAGCTACCACGCCTGGAACAAGGTCAACGTCAGCGGTAACTGGTACCAGATCGACATGACCTACGCCGTCACCAAGCGCGTCATCAACGAGACCACCTTCGCCGGCTGCGTCTCCCCCCTGACCTACACCCAGCAGAGCGACACGCTCGCCGTGTCCGCGGTGGCGTAAGACCTCACAATTCGTCAAAAGACGGCGGCAGGTATTTCCTGCCGCCGTCTTTTTCTGCGCGGTATTAGTTCTGTTAATATCTTATATATTTTTTGAAAATCGCCTTGCATTTTTGGGCAAATCTGGTATACTGTGAACATAAAATATTGGCAAACACAAATATCTGTGCGGCTCGCAGAAGAGCAACTGTACAGAAAAAGGCACAGCAGGCGAAAGCCTGTGTCGCAAAGCCACGGACCTAAACGGCGCTCGCGCCGCACGGCAGCCGGTTACCAAATGCAGATTACCTCCCCCCTTCTTCGCGCCGTACAGGCAGAAGAAGGAGGATTTTTTTATGTCTGAGAAGAAAGTTGGCAAGCGCCTTCTCACCTGGGTCCTGGTCCTCGTGATGACGCTGTCGCTATTGCCGCTGAACGTGCTGGCGGATGAGGTGAACTCGCCCCTCCCCGGTGAGGTTACGGCGACGAAATCCTGCACCGCTATGCCAGACGAGGACGGAAACTACACGATCACCCTGACCGTGCAGGGCAACCCCGTTCCGTCGACCGACACCACGATGACCCCCGCGAATGCAGATGTTGTTCTGGTGGTGGACAATTCCGGCTCGATGAGCACCAAGACGGGCGAGTCTTGCAACACGCAACGCAACGCATTTGTGAAAAAAGAAGCTGGATACACTTACGATACCTACACTTGCCCAAAGTGTGGAGCCAAATACATTGAGTTTCATTGGGGTTTCTCCAATGTTCCCGATGTTTGTACCGGTCAGATATCTCGCATTAATGCGGCCAAGCAGGTTAGCATGGAGTTCGCAAGCTCAATTCTTTCCCACACCGGCAATCAGGTTGCGGTGATCGGTTTCTCTCATGGCAACAGAAATGGCGGAACCGACGAGAATGCAATTAAGGTCTCGCAGCCTCTGACCAACGAGGTGTCCACTGTCACGAGCGCAATCAATAGCATGGAAGCCGACGGCGGTACGAACTATACCGCAGCATTGGATAAGGCGTATGACTACTTGAACAACCGTACCGTCAAGGATGGTCGCCCGGGCTATGTGATCTTCATTTCTGACGGCGCGCCGGGCTACAGCGGTGAATCCCTGAATGCCCCCGCTTGGAACGGCTCTGTACAGGCGGCAAACATCAAGAACGCTGGCTATACGCTTTATACCGTGGGCATTGCGTTGGGTAGTGATGCTGCTGCCTATTTAAAGAGCTTGGCTTCCGCCGATCAGAATGACCATTTCATCAACGTAACAGGAAATGACTATGCTGAACAGTTAAGCGAAACCTTAAAGCAGTGGGCGGATAAGATCAAGGAAACGCCCACCACGAAACCCGCCGGTACCGGTGCGGTGCTTATCGACGTGATCAACACGAAACAGTTTGAATACGTTGAAGGCAGCGCAACTGGCGGTTTGACGGAGGGCGAAGACAGCGAAGGCAATAAGACTGTGACGTGGAATATCGGAGAGATCCCCGAGAAGGATGCAAGCGTCAGCTTCAAGATCAAGGCATGGGCTGGCGTTTGGGGAGATGGTATTCATACAAACGAAAATGTTACATTGACCTATACGGATACTAAGAACGAACTTGCCACTATGGGCAAGGACGTCATCGGCGATCCGACGGTCAATATCCCCGCGCCGCAGGTCACGCTGACCTTTGATGCCAACGGCGGCAGTTGGGAGACTACTGCAAACGTCAGTCCGTATAGCTTAAATGAAAATCGCACCCAAGCTACACAGGCCGTTCAAAAATTCACTTCTGTAGCCTCCATTTCTGTCGAACCGAAACGCGCCGGTTATGAGTTTGATGGCTGGTATTTGGGCGACGAAAAGATTGACAGTAGCCTTATCTATGTTTCTCAAAACACCATTCTTGTGGCGCATTGGGTGGAAATCCCTGCTACCACTTATACTGTGGTCTATAAAGACGGTCTGGCATATAATAAGGCCTTTGATGATCGGTCTTTCCCCAATTTGTCTGTCGGCGAAGACACTCCCGATTTTGGCAGCACCCCGACCCGCAGCGGTTATGTATTCACCGGTTGGACGCCCACAGTTGCCCAAAAAGTTGAAGACCCCAAAGACGGTAGCACCGTAATCACCTATACGGCGACTTGGGAGGTTGATAACTGGAATAGCAATGACAACAGTGAAACCGGTGGCGATGGGATTCCTGATAAGTATCAGGCACTTGTTAAGTTCTTGCCCGGCGACCCCAACGGAGAAGTCAGCGGTAAGACCACTCAGGTTATTACGATGCCGAATAACGATAAGGAATACGTCTCTAAGGTCAAGCTCGGCAGCGTCGAAGGATTTGAAGTTGCAACCACAACTCCGAAGAGTGATTTCGAATTCAACGTCTGGACGATGAATAAGGTTACCGATGAAAACGAGGACGAAGCTAAAACGGCTGTTACTCCCAAAGACGTGACCGTGAAGGCTGGCAGCAAAACCACTTTCTTCGCGCACTTCAAAGCTATCCCCACCACTTATACCGTCACCTACACCGATGGCGTTGATGGCGAAGAGATCTTCGCGGATAAGGTGAATCGTGATCTTCACTACAATGACCCCACCCCCAATTTTGGCAGCGATCCTACCCGCGACGGTTACACCTTCGCTGGTTGGGAGCCCACGGTTGCTAATGAGGTCATCGGCAATGCCACCTATGTTGCTCAGTGGGAGCCTAAGGCTGCTACAATCAAGTTCGTCACCAATGGTGGTTCCGACGTCAAAGACATGACCGGCAAGACCGGCGATGCTATCAGTTCCAGAACAATGCCTACCACCGCCAAGAGTGGCCACACTTTCGCTGGCTGGTACGCCAATGCCGAATTCTCCGGTGATGCCGTAACTCAGCTTCCCGCCGCCTTTCCTGCTGGCACCACCACCTACTACGCCAAGTGGAACGCCATCTACGTTCCCTACTATCCGCCCGTTCCGCCCACGGTGAAGATCGAGGACGATGACGCGCTCGGTCTGAACACGACCGACCACTTCGCCTATATCATCGGCTACGGCAACGGCGAGGTCCGCCCGCAGAACAACATCACCCGCGCCGAGGTCGCGACCATCTTCTTCCGCCTGCTGACCGACGACGTCCGCGACGAGAACCTGACCAAGACCAACCGCTACTCCGATGTGGCCGCCACCTCCTGGTACAACACCGCGGTCTCGACCCTCAGCTCCATGGGCATCATCACGGGTTACCCCGACGGCACGTTCCGCCCGAACGCCGCCATCACCCGCGCTGAGTTCGCCGCCATCGCCGCCCGCTTTGATAACGACGGCGACAAGACCGCTGCGAAGTTCAGCGACATCGCCTCCCACTGGGCCAAGGATGAGATCAGCATCGCCTACAACAACGGCTGGATCACCGGTTATCCCAACGGCACGTTTGGTCCCCAGCGCGACATCACCCGTGCCGAGACCATGACGCTCGTCAACCGCGTGCTGAACCGCCAGCCCGAGACCGAGGACGATCTCCTCCCGAACATGACGGTCTGGACGGACAACGCGAACCCGAAGGCTTGGTACTACCTCGCCGTTCAGGAAGCGACGAACAGCCACTACTACAAGTTCAAGACGAACTCCAAGTATGAGAAGTGGACCGAGCTGCGCGAGACCCGCGACTGGACGCAGCTGGAAAAGTAAGTCAAAAATCCTCCCCCCTATTGTAAAAGGAAGAACCGCTCTTGCGAGCGGTTCTTCCTTTTTTACGCCCGATGCCAAACGGGAGAACCTTAAAAGTCATTGACAAAGCAGCCTGTTCTGTGTATCATATTAACATACTTATAAGATAGGATTTAGCAGCAAAGGAGATCACAATGACGACAATTTACGCGGATAACGCCGCGACGACCCAGATGAGCCGCGCAGCGATCGACGCCATGCTCCCCTATATGGAAACGATCTACGGCAACCCCTCGAGCCTGCACTCCGTCGGCCAGCAGGCGGCCGAGGCGCTGCTCAGCGCGCGCGACCGCATCGCCAAGTGCCTGAACGCCTCCCCGCGCGAGATCTACTTCACCTCCAGCGGCAGCGAGGCCGACAATCAGGCCATCATCTCCGCCGCGCGCCTCGGCGAGCGCAAGGGCAAAAAGCACATCATTTCGACCGCGTTCGAGCATCACGCCGTGCTGCACACGCTGAAAAAGCTCGAAAAAGAGGGCTTCGAGGTCGAGCTGCTCCCCGTCGGCCCCATCGGTACCGTGACGGCGCAGCAGGTGAAAGGCGCTATCCGTGAGGACACGTGCCTGGTTTCCGTCATGTACGCCAACAATGAGATCGGCTCCATCCTGCCGATCAGCGAGATCGGCGCAGTCTGCCGCGAGGCGGGCGTGCTGTTCCACACCGACGCCGTGCAGGCCGCGGGGCATCTGCCCATTGACGTCAAGGCGCAGAACATCGACCTGCTGTCACTCTCCGCGCACAAGTTCCACGGTCCGAAGGGCACCGGCGTGCTGTACGCCCGTCAGGGCATCTTTCTGACAAACCTCATCGAGGGCGGCGCACAGGAGCGCGGCAAGCGCGCCGGCACGGAGAATATTCCCGCCATCATGGGTATGGCCGCGGCGCTCGAAGACGCTTGCGCGCACCTCGACGAGAACGCAAAAAAGGTCAGCGCCCTGCGCGACCGCCTGATCGAAGGCCTTTCCAAGATCCCGCACAGCGCACTCAACGGCGATCCCGTGAACCGTCTGCCCGGCAATGTGAGTTTCTGCTTCGAGGGCATCGAGGGCGAGAGCCTGCTGCTTCTGCTCGACGCAAAGGGCATCTGCGCGTCGTCCGGCAGCGCCTGCACGTCCGGCTCGCTCGACCCAAGCCATGTGCTGCTGGCCATCGGGCGCGTGCACGATGTGGCGCACGGTTCGCTGCGCCTGAGCCTGTGCGAGCGGAACACCGACGAGGAAATCGACCGCATCCTCGAAGCCGTGCCCGAGGTCGTGGAATACTTACGCGGCATGTCACCGCTGTGGAACGACCTCGTCAGCGGCAAAAAGCAGTTCATTTTATAAAAGCACACCAAGGAGGAAAAATTCTATGGCTCTCTATACAGAAACGGTGATGGACCATTTCATGCACCCGCGCAACGTCAGTGAGATCGAAAATGCGGACGGCGTCGGTCAGGTCGGCAACGCCAAGTGCGGAGACATCATGAAGATGTATCTCAAGATCAACGGCGACAAGATCGACGACGTAAAGTTTGAAACCTTCGGCTGCGGCAGCGCGATCGCGTCGAGTTCCATTGCAACCGAGATGATTAAGGGTAAGACGATCGACGATGCGCTCAAGATCACAAACAAGGACGTGGTCGACGCGCTCGGCGGCCTGCCCGCCTACAAACTGCACTGCTCGGTGCTGGCCGAGGAAGCGTTCAAGTCTGCCATCAAGGATTATTATGACAGAAACGGTATCGCCTACGATCACAGTTCCTTCCCCGACGAAGAAGCGTGCGAAGAGTGCCGCATGGTGTGATGGAAAAGGTACTCATTGCAATGAGCGGCGGGGTGGACTCGAGCGTCGCCGCATTTTTGATGAAGGAGCAGGGGTGCCAGTGCATCGGCGCAACGATGAAACTCTTTCATAACGAGGACATCGGCGTGAAGGCTACGAAAACCTGCTGCTCGCTCGAGGATGTGGAGGACGCGCGGCTCGTCGCGCTGCGTCTCGGCATCCCCTACTATGTCTTCAACTTTTCGGACGACTTCAAGGGGCAGGTCATTGACCGCTTCATCTCGTCCTACGAGCGCGGCGCAACGCCGAACCCCTGCATCGACTGCAACCGCTATCTGAAATTTGAGCGGCTCTACGAGCGCGCCCGCATCTTAGGCTGCGACGCCATCGTAACGGGCCACTACGCGCGCATCGAGCAGGAAAACGGGCGGTGGCTGCTCAAAAAATCGCTCGATGAGAGCAAGGACCAGAGCTACGTGCTCTACTCGCTCACGCAGGATCAGCTGGCGCACACGCGCCTGCCGCTCGGCGCGATGCACAAGAGCGAGACGCGCCGCATCGCGGAGGAACAGGGCTTCTACAACGCCGACAAGCCGGACAGTCAGGACATCTGCTTCGTGCCGGACGGCGACTACGCTGGCTTTATCGCGCGCTACACGGGCCGCGACTGCCCCGCGGGCGACTTTGTCGATGAAAGCGGCCGTGTGCTCGGCCGGCACAAGGGCATCGTGCACTACACCGTCGGCCAGCGCAAGGGCCTCGGCATCGCGGCGGACGCGCCGCTGTATGTCAAGCGCATCGATGCGGCAGAAAACCGCGTGGTGCTGAGCGGCAACGACGCGCTTTTTTCTCGTGAGCTGACGGCAAATGACTTCAACTGGATCGCCTACGACGTCCCACCGCGCGAGCTGCGCGCGACCGCGCGCGTGCGCTACCACCAGCGCGAGCAGACGGCGACGGTCGCGGTGCTCGAGGACGGGCACGTGCACCTCGTCTTCGACGAGCCGCAGCGCGCTATCACGCCGGGTCAGGCCGTCGTGCTGTACGACGGCGACACTGTGCTCGGCGGCGGCACGATCGAATAATATGTTTATCCCTCTCTTTCTTTTTCGCTCCTTTCAGGAGCGGAGCGCGGGGCGCAGACAACTGCGCCCCGCGTTTTTTATTCCCGTTCACCGAGGGCTTCCTCCAGCTTTTGCAGCGCGCGCTTTTCGATGCGCGATACATAGCTCCTCGAAATGCCGAGCTTTTTGGCGACCTCGCGCTGTGTGCGGGGCATCCGGCCGCCGAGGCCGTAACGCGAGGTGATGACCTCTTCCTCCCGCTCGGTCAGGCACTCGTGCACGAACTTTCGCACGCGCAGGCAGTCGTCGCGGTCCTGAATGTCCAAATACATCGTGTCCTCGACGCCGACGACATCCATGAGGTAGAGCGACTCGCCGTCGGCGTCGGAATCGAGCGAATCGTTGAGCGACACCTCGCCCTGTAACTTCTTCCGGCTGCGAAAGTACATCAAAATTTCATTCTCCACGCATTTGGCAGCGTAGGTCGCAAGCCTCGTACCCTTTTCCGGACGGTAGCTCGAAACGCCTTTGATAAGGCCGATGGTACCGATGGAGATGAGATCGTCCTGCTCGTCAGACTGGGTGTAGTATTTTTTTGCGATGTGCGCGACAAGGCGCAGATTGTGCTCAACGAGCACATTGCGCGCCTCAATGTCGCCCGCAAGCATGCGCTCGACGTATTTCTTTTCCTCCTGTGCCGAGAGCGGGCGCGGGAACGAGCCGCCCGACAGGTGGAGCGAGAGCAGCATGGCGTGCGTAAGCAAATAAAGTGCAATCGACAGCATAAAAACGCCTCCTCTTTTTCTCCATCCTATGGCCGCACGGGAAGTCCCTATGCAGTGCTTCTTTCCATGACATGAAGGAACCATTAGGATTCATTATGTCTTTTTAACAATGTCGAAAAGTGGGTATTTCCGTTTTTTGTGTACTCGTCCAATCTTGCATAATCAGTCGCTTTTCCCCCTTGCAGGGTGAAAAAATGTGTGTTAAGATGCGTTCATCTTCAGGAAAGGAGAAACGTCTGATGACTCAGTTTTTTGCTAATACAACTGCATCTCACTTCGCACAGGCCGCCTGTGCTGCTTTCTCCTGTTCTGACATGAACAGCATGATTATTCTGGACGCCAGCCTTATTCTGCTGGCGTCCTTTATTATTCTGCCTCTGGCAGTACTGGTAAGAAACAAAACTGAACAGCCCGTCCGAATCACGACGCAACTTCGACTTCTCTCCCGATTCTCCGCACGAGATAGAGACTGATATCACGAAAGAGGCTCCGTCGATTCGACGGAGCCTCTTCCTCTTAGCTTTTTCACTTTTTCTCGTTCGGCCGGCGAAAAAAGCGGAAATAGATCCCCCCATTCCACATTTTTCAGAAAGAGAGATCCCTCCAATGGACTTTTTAAACTTCCTCATGGCGCTCAGCCCAATTGTCGTCGTGCTTGTCGGCATCCTGGGCTTCAAAAAATCCGCAAAAACCGTCTCGCCCATCGCCCTTGCCTGGACGCTTATCCTTGCCTTTACCTATTTTAACCTCGACGGCCTCACGTTTGCTGAAAACGTCAAGGTGCTCGACCCTCTGGTCTGGAAAGGCATCAAGGAAGGCCTCAAGATCGTACTGATGGTCTTCGGCGCGTTCACCATTTTGAACCTGCTGCGCGAGACCGGCGCCATTGAGGATGTGAAAGCCACCATTGCGCAGATCAGCGACGACCGCCGCGTGCAGGTCGTCATCATCGGCATGATGCTGCCGATCTTCCTTGAGGGCGCGGCGGGCGCGGGCGCTCCTGCCGCCATCGCCGCCCCGTTCCTTGTGGCCCTCGGCTTTAACCCCACCACCTCCATCGCCATCGCGCTGCTCGGCGACGCGACGCCCGCCTCGTTCGGCGGCGCGGGCCTGACGACCATCAACGGCGGTGCGGCCCTCGTTGACGCGGGCCTTGCCACCGTCGCGCAGAACGCCGCAATGGCCGGCCGCTTCCACATGTTCGGCGTGCTCGTCATCCCGTTCATCATGATCGGCATGGCGTTCGGCAAAAAGGGCTACAAGGGCATTCTCCCCTACCTCACTTTCGCGGGCGTGAGCACGTGCCTGACGATGTTTCTCCTCTCCAACTTCGTCGGCGCAGAGGTCACCTCCATGGGCACGGGCCTCATCTCCATCCTCCTCTCCGTTGCGTATGTCAAGCTCGTCGGCGTGAAGACTCCGGACGAATTCCGCAATGAAAGCGCCAACCATCAGCGCAAGTACAGCTCGTTCAAGGCCATGTCGCCTTACGTCTACATGCTCGTGCTGCTCCCGCTCATCCGCTACGGCTTCCCCGCCGTCGTTGAAAACGGCTTTGCCATCATGTGCACGTTCGGCTACATCTTCTGGGTCGACCTTGTCATTCTTGTGTGCGGCATCCTCGGCGCGCTCACGCTGGGCGTGAACTTCAAGACCTACAAAGAGGTCTGCAAGCGCACCGCGAGCGGCGTGCTGCCGGTGCTCGTCACGATGGGCAGCCTCCTTATCGTCGCCTACATCATGCAGTCCTCCTCCACGGGCATGATGAACCTCCTCGCCTCTGACATCGCCGCCGTCGTCGGCCGCTTCTATCCCGCGGCAGCCGTCCTCATCGGTTCGAGCGGTGCGTTCATCACCGGCACGGGCCTTGGCTCCAACATCATGTTCGCCCAGATGCACATCGACGCCGCGGCGTCGCTCGGCATGAACCCCATCACGATCTTCGCCGGTCAGAACGCGGGCGCTTCGCTCGGCAACCTGATCTGCCCGAACAACACGGTCGCCGCCTGCGCAACGGTCGATCAGGTGGGCAACGAGAGCGAGGTCATGAAGAAGACCTTCAAGGCCTTCGCCATCATCCTTGTTTTGTACATGGTTCTCGCCATGCTTTATACCTGCGTGCTCTTCCCCAACTTCGGCATGTAAGGGCCGCACAAACGATCAGTTAACTACACGGGCACACCGTTTTTGAGAAAGGAAGTATTCTTATGGCAAAGAAAAGAGTTCTTGGCGTGGTCGGTATGGGTCACGTCGGCGCACATGTGGCTTACGCTCTGGCGATCCAGGGCATCGCGGACGAGCTGGTGCTCGTCGACCAGAACGAGCAGAAGCTCGCAAGCGAAGTGCAGGATCTGCGCGACGCGGTCGCCTATATGCCCCACCGTGTGACGGTCCGCGGCGGCGACTTCTCCGACCTCGGTGTCTGCGACGTCATCGTCAACAGCGTCGGCAAGATCGATCTGCTGCGCGGCACGCATGACCGCGTGACCGAGATGGACTTCACCATCCCCGCTGTGCGCGGCTACGCGGAAAAGATCAAGGCCAGCGGCTTTGACGGCGTGCTCATCAACATCACCAACCCCTGCGACATCGTCACGCGCGAGCTGGCACTGCATCTGGGCCTGCCCCGCGGCCGCGTGTTCGGCACCGGCACGGGCCTCGACACCTCCCGTCTTCTGAGCGCGCTGGCGCGCCAGACCGGCCTTGACCACAAGTCCATCACCTGCTACATGATGGGCGAGCACGGCAACCAGCAGTTCGCGCCCTGGTCCTGCGTCAGCTTCCGCGGCGTGCCGCTGGATGAGTGGGCCAAGACCGACGAGCGCTTCCGCTTCGACCGCGACGCGCTGCAGAAGGAGTCCATCAACGGCGGCTGGGTCACGTTCTCCGGCAAGTTCTGCACCGAGTACGGCATCGCCACCACCGCCGCGCGCATGGCCTACGCCGTGCTGCACGATGAAAAGGTCATCCTGCCCGCCAGCATGGAGCTGTGCGGCGAGTACGGCGAAGAGGGCCTGTTCGCGGGTGTTCCCTGCGTCATCGGTGAAAACGGCGTCGAGCAGGTCGTCGAGCTGCCGCTGACCGCCGACGAGAAGGCCACCTTCCACGCCTGCTGCGAGGGCATCCGCCACAACATGGAGCATCTCAAGGAAATCTAAAGAGCAAACAAATTTCGACAGGAGGTCATCCTTATGAATATCACGATCACTAAGACTACCCATCCCGGCACGCTGCCCCCGTCCGACCAGCTCGGCTTCGGCACCGTGTTCACCGATCATATGTTCCTGATGGACTACAGCGCCGACAAGGGTTGGCATGACGCGCGCGTCGTGCCCTACGGCCCCATCACGATGCCCCCGGCCGCGAGCGTCCTGCACTATGGCACCGAGGTCTTCGAGGGCATGAAGGCTTACCGCCGTCCCGACGGCGGCGTGCAGCTCTTCCGCCCCTGGGAGAACGTCGCCCGTCTGAACCGCTCCTGCGAGCGTCTGGGTCTGCCCCAGCTCGACCCCGATGACGCGCTCCAGGCCATCAAGACCGTCGTCAAGGTCGACGAGGCCTGGGTTCCGAGCGATCCCGGTACGTCCCTCTACATTCGTCCGTTCCTGTACGGCACCGACCCGACGCTCGCCCTGCACGGCGTGCACGAGGCCACGTTTGCCGTCATTCTCTCCCCCTCCGGCAGCTACTTCAAAAACGGCTTACAGCCCGTTCCCATCATGGTCGAGACCGAGGACGTCCGCGCGGTGCGCGGCGGCACGGGCGAGGCCAAGTGCGGCGGCAACTACGGCGCGGCCAACCGCGCGGGCGACCGCGCCATCGAAAAGGGCTTCTCTCAGGTCCTGTGGCTCGACGGCGTGGAGCGCAAGTACGTCGAAGAAGGCGGCGGCATGAACGTCATGTTCAAGATCAATGGCACCGTCGTCACCCCCGCGCTGACTGGCTCCATCCTGCGCGGCGTGACGCGCAAGTCCGCCATCGAGCTCTTAAAGAGCTGGGGCGTGCCCGTCGAGGAGCGTCTGCTGAGCGTGGACGAGCTCTTTGACGCCGCGGCGTCCGGCGCGCTGGAGGAGGCGTGGTGCATCGGCACCGCCGCCGTCATCTCCCCGATTGGCGAGCTGTGCTGGGGCGACAGAGACTACAAGGTCAACGACAACAAGATCGGCGCTCTGTCGCAGAAGCTCTACGACGAGCTGACCGGCATCCAGTGGGGCACGAAGCCCGACCCGTTCGGCTGGATCTGCCCGATCGACTAATTTTGCTATTCTCTCATCTCTCGATCTCTCTCATATAGGGAAAAGGCGGTGCACTTGCACCGCCTTTTCCCTATTTTATCGTTTTGTTATCGTTTAAATTCATGCAAATTGTAAAATAGTGCTTCGCTTATTTTGATAGATTTTAAGATTTTGTCTTGTTTTCTATGTCCGACTGTTGATTTTTTAAAATTAAATGATATACTAACCTCATCAATCAAAAGAAAAAGGAGGAACTTTCCATGCCTACGCAAAAAAGCACCGCACGGCTGTCGAAAAAGCCGCCGCTGTCGCCCGAGGAGCTCAAACAGATCGACGCTTACTGGCGCGCAGCAAACTATCTGACCGCCTGCCAGCTCTATCTTCTCGATAATCCGCTGCTCGAGCGCCCGCTGCGCGAGAGCGACTTAAAGCAGACCATCGTCGGCCATTGGGGCACCTGCCCGGGCCAGAACTTCATCTACACGCACTTAGACCGCGTCATTAAGCGCGATGACCTCGATATGATCTACCTTTCCGGCCCCGGTCACGGCGGCAACGCCATGGTCGCGCAGGACTGGCTAGACGGCAGCTATACGGAGGTCTACCCCAACATCACGCGCGATAAGGAGGGCATGCAGAAGCTCTTCAAGCGCTTCTCCTTCCCCGGCGGCATCCCGAGCCATGTCGCGCCCGAAACGCCGGGCTCTATCCACGAAGGCGGCGAGCTGGGCTATTCCCTCTCCCACGCCTTCGGCGCGGTGGCGGATAACCCCGACCTGATCGCGGCCTGCGTCGTCGGCGACGGCGAGGCCGAGACCGGCCCGCTCGCAACGTCCTGGCACGGCAACAAGTTCATGAACCCGATCACCGACGGCGCAGTCCTGCCGATCCTGCACTTAAACGGCTTCAAGATCGCAAATCCGACCATCTTCTCCCGCATGAGCCACGAGGAGGTCGAGTGCTTCTTCCGCGGCTGCGGCTGGGAGCCGCGCTTTGTCGAGGGTGACGAGCCCGAGACGATGCACCAGCAGATGGCCGCCGCGGTCGACTGGGCCATCCGCGAGATCAAGCGCATCCAGCGCACCGCGCGAGAGAGCGGCAAGGCGAGCCGCCCCCGCTGGCCGATGCTCGTGCTGCGCACCCCGAAGGGCTGGACCGGTCCGAAGGAGGTCGACGGCAACGCGATCGAAGGCAGCTGGCGCGCCCATCAGGTGCCCATCTCCATGGGCGCGGATGAAAGCAAGCACCTGCCGCTGCTCGAACAATGGCTGCGCTCCTACAAGCCCGAAGAGCTCTTCAACGAGGACGGTACGCCGGTCGAGCTGATCGCGTCCTTCCCGCCCAAGGGCGAGCACCGCATGGGCGCAAACCCGCACGCCAACGGCGGTCTTCTCCTGCGCGACCTGCGCACACCCGACTTCCGCGACTACGCGGTCGATATCCCCGCCCCCGGCGAGGTCGAGGCGCAGGACATGTACGTCCTTGGCACCTATGTCCGCGATGTGATGAAGCTCAACATGGAGTCGCGCAACTTCCGCATCTTCGCACCCGACGAGACGGCGTCCAACCGTTTGCAGGCCGTGTTTGACGTCACGGGCCGCCGCTTCCTCGACGAGCAGATCGAGGGCATCGACGAGCACCTTGACCCCGACGGCCGCGTGATGGACTCCATGCTCTCCGAGCACTTCTGCGAGGGCTTCCTCGAAGGTTACCTGCTGACGGGCCGCCACGGCTTCTTTGACAGCTACGAGGCCTTCATCCGCATTGTCGACTCGATGTTTTCCCAGCACGCCAAGTGGCTCAAGATGTGCAATGAGCTCCCCTGGCGCCACGATATCGCCTCTCTCAACTATATCCTCGCCTCCAACGTCTGGCAGCAGGACCACAACGGCTTCACGCATCAGGACCCCGGCTTCCTCGACCACGTCGCCAACAAGAAGGCCGACGTCGTGCGCATGTATCTGCCGCCCGATGCCAACTGCCTGCTCTCCTGCTTCGACCACTGCATCAAGAGCCGTAACTATGTGAACGTCATCGTCGCGAGCAAACACCCGCGCCCGCAGTGGCTGACGATGGAGCAGGCCGTCAAGCACTGCACGCAGGGCATCGGCATCTGGGAGTGGGCCTCGAACGATCAGGGCCAGGAGCCCGACGTCGTCATGGCCTGCTGCGGCGACACGCCGACGCTTGAGACTCTCGCCGCTGTGACGATCCTGCGCCGCGAGCTGCCGGAGCTCAAGATCCGCGTCGTGAACGTCGTCGACCTGATGAAGCTCCAGCCGCACACCGAGCATCCCCACGGCCTGACCGACGCAGAGTACGACACGCTCTTTACCAAGGACAAGCCCATCATCTTTGCCTACCACGGCTATCCCACACTGATCCACGAGCTGACCTACCGCCGCCACAACCGCAACCTGCACGTGCGCGGCTATAAGGAGGAAGGCACGATCACGACCCCGTTCGACATGCGCGTGCTCAACGATATCGACCGCTTCGATCTCGTCATCGACACGGTGCAGCGCCTGCCGCAGCTCGGCAACCGCGGTGCTTACCTCATCCAGAAGATGAACGACAAGCTCGTTGAGCACCGCCAGTATATCAAGGACAACGGCGTGGATCTGCCCGAGGTCCGCGCGTGGAAGTGGAACGACGGCAAGGGCGTTGAGGTGTAAAAGGAGGAAAGCAATGCGTATTGCGATCCCTGTTGTGAGTGGGGAGGTTTTCTCCCCGCTCGCCAATGCTGAAGCCTTCCATTTTTATGAGGACGACCACGGAAAGATCGTGCGCGAGTTCCTCGAGCCGATGGAAGAAAGCGGCACCGACGCTGCCGTCGGCCTTTTGGAGCGTTACGGCATCGACGCGCTGCTCTGCGGCACGATCGACGACACCGAGCGCACCGCTGTCGGCATGGCGGGCATCATGCTCTTCCCCGGCTATTCCGGCAAGGCAGACGACGCCGCGCTGCGCTTTCTGAGCGGCAGCGTCGTGTCCGACCCGAACAACCACTGCAACGCCTGCGGCTTCAAGGGAGCGTGCTCCCTGAAGGATAAAGGCGGCTGCGGCGGCAACTGAACAGCAAAAAGGAGCAAGCCATTTTCGGCTTGCTCCTTTTTTGCTTGATATTGTTACGATGCGGGGCGCGTGGTGGAGAGGAAGTCCGAGTTGATCCAGCCAAACTTACCGTCCACGCTGACGAACGTCCACCCATCCTGCTTGGCCGCAGCCTGTACCTCGCTGCCGAGCGACACGGTCGTGACCTTGTCATAGCTCGTGCCCGGGCCGCTCCGCAGATTCACGCCGCCGGTGGTGTAGTAGATGTAATACTTGTCGTACACAGTGCTCGGCTTGACGGAGACCTCGTCATGGCCCGTGAGGTCGAGCCAGTCGATCGTGTCGCTGCCCGTCTGATTATCGCCGGTCGTGTTATCGCCCTGCGTGGGGTCGCTCACATTGTTCTCGCCGTTGAGCGAGCCGTCTTCGCCGTTCGTGATCTGGCCGTCCTCGCCCGTCTGCGAGCCGCCGCGCAGCTGCTCGATTTTCGTCTGCGCCGCGGCAAGATCGCTGCGCGCGCTCTTGAGCTTGAAGCCCAGCACGACCACCGTGATCAGGAGCACCAGCGAAAGCGCCAGCAGTCCCATAAAAAGCACATAAAGCGGATTGCGCCGCGGTTTGCGGCGGCTGACCCGACGTCCTTCCATAATGATTCCCCCTTATCGGTTTGTTCGCCTTTATTGTACATAATTTTTACAAGTTATGTCAAGTGCCTTTCCTCTTTAGACGCGCAAATTCACAAAAAGTTCCCGCCCGGTGCAAAAAAAGGAGATGACCAAGGCCATCTCCTTTCAGCGGATTTACTTTTTGTTTGCGCGCTCCTTGCGGCGCTCGAGGAATTCCTTGGGCTCGGCCTCGGCGAGCTTGCGCTCGCGGCGCTCGAGGACTTCCCTGGGCTTTTCGGTGATCGCGCCGGCCGCCTTGAGGGATTCCTTCGTCGCCAGCGGGCCGACCAGCTCGTAGATCAGTACGGAGAAGAGGATGATGTTGCGGATTAACTCGCCGTCCGCACCGAGCGCCTGCGCGCTCACGCACATACCGAGCGCCACACCCTCCTGCGGCAGCAGCATGATGCCGAGGTACTTCTGCACCGTGTGGTCACAGCCCACCGCCTTGGCCGACCAGCGCGCGCCGCAATACTTACCGGCTGAGCGCGCGATGATGTACACAACGCCGATGAGCACGAGCACACCCTGAGAAAAGACGCTCAAGCGCAGGTTTGCGCCGCTCACGACAAAGAACACCGCCAACATCGGCGTGCTCCACTTGTCCGCGCGGTTCATCAAATCGTCCGACAGCGGGCAGATGTTGCAGAACACCGTGCCGAGCATCATGCACACGAGCAGCGGCGAAAAGCCGCAATCCACGCCCGCGACGGTGAAGTCCATTGCGGACAGGCCGACCATCAGAAAGATGAACGCGATGCTCAGCGACAGGCGGTTCGAGTTCGAGCGGAACATCGTCTCAAGCTTCGTGAGCACGAAACCCGCAAGCGCGCCGAGCAGCAGCGAGCCGACGATCTCAATGAGTGGAGAGAGCAAAATGCTTGCGAGGCTGAACTGTGCGCTGTCCATCGCGCGGGCAATACCGAAGGATACGGCAAATGCGATGAGACCCACCGCGTCGTCGAGCGCGACGATCGGCAGCAGCAGATCCGTCAGCTCGCCCTTGGCCTTGTACTGGCGCACGACCATCAGCGTCGTCGCAGGTGCGGTGGCCGTGGCGATCGCGCCGAGTGTGATGGCCGCAGGGACGGACAGCACGTCGGGGCGCAGGAAGTGGAAGATCACGAGCGCAATGTCGACAAAGGCCAGCGCGGCCAGCGCCTGCAAAACGCCGATAATCATCGCCTGCCTGCCAGTCTTTTTGAGCTGGCTCAGGCGGAATTCATTGCCGATGGAAAAGGCGATAAAGCCCATCGCCACATCGGAGATCATGCTCAGCGCCTCGACCTGGTCGTAGCTTGCAAAGCCGAGGCCCGGAATGCCGAGCCGGCCCAGCACGAACGGCCCGATCAGAACGCCCGTCACAAGAAACGCCGTGACGTCAGGCAGATGCCAGCGGCTGAAAATACGCGTCATCAAAAGCCCTGCGAGCAGCGCGACGGCCAGATTCAAAATCGCAGTCATGGTAATACCCTCACAACAGAAAAAGTACGGGCGAACAAAGCCGCCCAAGGCTCATATTGTAGTCTGTTTGTTCGCAAAAAGCAAGCACTATTTTGCAAGTTTCCTGTCAAAGTAAGAAAAAATGGCAGCTTTTTGGGCAAAAGCTGCCATTTTGTTTCGTTTCACACAATTCAGTCTGTGTTCGCGCGCACACCGGCGAAGTAGCTGTTGCCAAAGCCGTCGGTGTAGACGCCGCGCAGCGTGTCGCGCAGCATGTGCGCTGTGCCGTCAAAATACACGGGCGAGAGCGCCGTCTCACCGAGCAGCATCGTCTCCGCATCGTGCAGGAACGCTGTGCGCGCCACGGGGTTTTCCGACGCTCTGGCGACGCCCATCAGCACGTCGTAGGTGCCGTTTTCATAGCTGATCAGGTTCTGCTCATCCTCGCTGCACCAGCGGTCGAGGAAGCCCATCGCGTCGTCGTAGAGCGCGGTGACCTTTTGCAGCGCGAGCTCGTAGTTCCCCGCTTCCATGCGCGTGTTGTACTCCGACTGCGTCACGCCGCGCAGCATCACGTTCACGCCGAGCGTCGTGTTCCACATGTTTTGCAGCGCGCTCGCCACGGCGTCATTCTCCGTGCCGGTCACGTACAGAAGCTCGACCGGTGGGAACATGCTCGTGCTGTAATAGCCCGCGTAGGTCAGCTCCTCCTGCGCTTGCGTTGCCCGCGCGCTCATGCCCTCTTCATCGATGGCGCAGAGCTCGCCGCCCGTCGTGCGGAAATCGTCCTCCGTCTCGCCGGAATCTGGAATGCCGTAGGGGACAAGGCCCGTTGCGGGGCTGTTCTCCGTGCCGCCCGCCGCCGTGGCGGCCGCGCGGTCGATGGCAAGGTCAAAGGCCTTGCGGATGTGCTCGTTCGAGAACGTGTCGCTCTCGTTGTTGTAAAGGACGCTCGCCGTCGCGTACACCGCCGTTGGCTTCCAGCTCTCGTCCTGCGAAAGCTCGGCGATCACGCTGTCGGGCAGGTGGGCGATGTAGTCGATCTCGCCCGCTTCGTAGAGCTGCCACGCCTCGTCCGCGTTGGCAGTAAAGATGAAGTGCAGCTCGTCGGGCCCGACGAGACGTGCTTCATAATACTCGTCGTTGCGCGCCGCCGTCAGCTCACTGCTCTTCGTCCACGCGCTCACATGGTACGCGCCGTTGCTCACAAGGTCCGGCGTGTCAAAGCCTCCGCCGTTCTCCGTCAGGTCGCGGCGCAGCGGCATCGTGGCGACCGCCGTGCAGATGCCCTCGATAAAATAGGCGCACGGCGCGCTCAGCGTGACAACAAACGTGGATTCATCCTTGGCCGAGACCTGGAGCTTCGTCTTGTCGCCCGTCTCGCGCACCTCGTCATAGCCCGCCACCACGCTCATCAGCGCGTGGTTCGGCGAATCCGTCGCGGGGTCGGCCAGGCGCTGCCAGGCATAGACGAAGTCATCCGCCGTCACCTTTTCCCCGTCCGACCAGCGCGCAGTGGAGCGCAGCGTGAAGCGGTAGGTCACGCTGCCGTCGTAGTTTGTCTCCTCAGTGTACTCCTTGGCCATGCCGTTCGTCAGCGTCACCTCGCCGCTGCCGTCGTCGCTCTCGCGCATCAGGTTTTCATAGAGTGCGTAGAAAACGCTGTCGGCATCCGCGTCGGTGTTCATCGCGGGGTCGAGCGAGTCGATCACGTTGCAGACGCTCACGTTCAGGACGAATTTCTCGTCCCCTTGCTTCTTCTCCCCGCAGCCGGAGAGAAGGCCCAACAGCATCAGCGCACAGAGCGCCAGAGCTGTGATCCTCTTTATTGCTTTCATCATGCCTCCCATTGGCAAAACGCAGCGAAGACTGCTTGGTTTTTTGTAATACGGAGATATTATAGCGAAAATCATTCGCCTTGTAAAGGTGAGGGGCATAAAAGTTACAGTTTGTTACCAAATTGCAGCTGCTTTTCCGCACAGGTGCGGAGGGAAATGCGGCACTTGTGCCGCGGGAGAGCAGCGCCGAAGGCGCTACACGGAAAAGGGGACCATTCTCTCACGTGAGAGAATGGCCCCCTTACACCCCCAAGAGAACGCGAGGGGAGGGCCCCTCGACCCCCGACATTGGCAGTTTGCAGCTTGAAGAACTGCAAACGCTGCGCAATCGGGTGCGGTGTACATGGCTTCGCCATGAATCCCTGCGAATCGTGACCGTTTTGCAACCGCGCCTTACTATCGTGAGGCGCGAGTGACGTTTGCTTGGCGGCAGACTGCGTGCGAAATAGCGGCATTGCTTCGCTCGCCGCATTGCGGAGACTGGCGGTAGACGGGAATTACTGCGCACTTCTACAAGATGGGCAGAGCGGCAGCGGATAATAGGAGTAGAGGCAAATCGTATCGCAATGCTAACGCGGCTTTGCCGCGCGCAGGCAGTTGCATTCCGAAGGCATAAAGGTTATTCAACCCCGAGACTGCCAATCTAAACCTTTCTCTTGGGGGATTTAAAGGGGGATATTCTCTTTCGTGAAAGAGAATATCCCCCTTTGCCCCGTTCCTGCGCGGCCGCAGGGAATTTCTAAAGGCTTCCTGAGCCTTTAATTCTTTGCAAAATGAATGGTAATCGAACAAATCTCTGCTTTTGTCCCCACGCGCATGTTGGGTCCGAACAGGCCGACGCCGGAGGTGACGATGTTGTGCATCTTTCCCTTTTGAAGATACCCGCAGGCATTTTCCCACATCAGCTTGATGGTGAGATTTCCCGGGAACATCTGTCCATCGTGCGTGTGGCCGCAGATGTCTATGTCGACGCCCGCGTCCGCAAGCTCCTGCAGCTCCTTGGGCTGGTGGTCGAGGACGATGATGGGCTTATCCTTGTCCAGACCTGCCGTGATCTCATCGGGCGTCTTGCGCGTCTCGATGCCGCGGCCCGGGCGGTGCGCGTCGGGGCGGCCATAAAGGTAGAACTTTCCGTCAATGAGCGTGCCCTCGTCGCGCAGGAGCGTAATGTTCGCGTCCTTCAAGAATTCGTCCATGCGCGGGTCGCTCTCCTTCTTCTCGCTCTGGCGGAAGGTGAAGCCTGCGAGCACCGGCTCTTCGATGTCGTGGTTGCCGTAGCAGGCGTAAACGCCGTATTTCGACCGGATGCTGCGCAGCGTGGCGGCGATGGTCTCAGGGGCCTCCACCGCCTCCCACTCGTTATCGAAGATGTCTCCCGCGATGACGACGAGGTCGGCGTCCTGTTCGTTGATCCTGTCTACCATCTGCTGCATCTGCTTTTCGCCGATGTTGTAGCCAAGGTGCAGATCAGCCACGAGCACAACCTTCATCTCGTCCATGCCCTCAACAGTCTTATCGACCGTCACGTCATACGGCGTCACGTGGATGATGCGCGCGTTGACGACGCCCCAGATGGATGCGATCAAAATGACCAGCGCGCACACACAGCCCGCGATGCGGTGCATCTGTGTCGTGACGAAAATGTGCTTGAACGGCAGCACGTACCCCAGCAGCAGCCGCAGCAGGTCCGCCGCAATGACCGCGAGCAGCACATACAGCAGTACGCCGAGCCAGTAGTTGCCGATGAGCTTCATCACGCGCCGCGCCCGCCCCTCCGGCAGGAAAAACGCGATGACGATGGAGCAGGCCAGAAACGCCTGCACCGCAACGGGCAGCGCCCAGTGGCGCGCTGTGCGGAAAAACGGGAACCAGGCTTTCACCCAGCCCATCACGCGGCGCAGTAAATAGTAATTCGCCAGCAGGTACACCGGCGCAAGCAGAATCGCGATCATGTCAACGCGGGAGCATCGCTCCCCTCGCTTCCTTTCGAATCAAAAATCTTCGGTCATCATAGCACGTTTTTCTATCCATTGCAACGCATCCCCGCGGTTGACATTCCGCATGCGGCATGGTACCTTTAGAGTCGAAAAATAACATGGATCAAGGAGGACGATCCGATGAAAATGCTCGAAACCATCCACATTCTCCCCGTGCGCGCGGAGAGCGCTGCGCCCGCGCCGCTGCGCGGCAAAAAGCTCGACCAGCGCGCCGTGCTGCAAGTCGTCCGCAAGGTCGACTGGAAAAAGGCCGGCCTCATCGCCGGCGGCGTGACTGTCGTGTGCGCCGCAGCCGGCACAGCGAGCCGGTACAAATTCTATCAGGGCATCGTCGCGCGCGAGCTCAAAAAGCAGCTCGCCCCGCTGAACGACAAGCTTGACGCCCTGCAGGCTGAAAACCGCATGCTGCGCGCGGAGCTTGAAAAGAAGAACGCCCCCTCCGAGGAACAGAACTGAACCAAAATTGCCCGAACAAATTCCTGTTCGGGCGATTTTTTGCTCTCCGCTGGCGCTTTCCCCCTCCGCATGGTAAAATGGGCAAAAACAGGACTGTTTTCCGCAAAAAGTCTTCATTGCTACCCACGGTTGCGCAATTGTCTACTGCAATACATGGCATTTTGCGCACACTAACGCTATGCTTTTTGCGAAAGGAGGAACCATGGCACTACCTGAAAAACTCTATGCACTGCGCAAAAAGAGCGGTCTTTCGCAGGAGCAGCTTGCAGAGGCGCTGAACGTCTCGCGTCAGGCCATCTCTAAATGGGAGAGCGGCAGCGCAATGCCTGAGAGCGACAAGCTCCTCGCGCTGAGCAATTACTTCGGCGTCTCGCTCGACTACCTTCTAAAAGACGGTGCGCCGAATGCCGCGACCGCCGAAGCGCAGGATGAGCACCGGACGATGCGGCTTTTGAGCCTCATTCTCTGCTTCGGCGGCGCGGCCGCGCTGATCGTCTATGGCGTTTTGTCGATCCTTGTCCCGTCCGTTCCCGCGCAGATCAGCGGATCGTCGATGATCCGCATCGACGGCAGTGGCATTTTTCTGCTGCTCTGCGTCGCGGCCATCGCCGCGGGCGCGGCGCTGCTGCTCAAAAGCACAAAACACAAATAAGGAGGTCTCTCCATGAAAGCTCTGTCCCGCACCTTCGCCGTGCTGGCGATTCTGCTCTCCGACGTGATGTGCGCCGCCGTCGCATTCAGCTATTGCGACATGCTCTGGGGCATCCGCTATGCTTCCTACAGCGCACCGGCGAGCAGCGCGTTTCTGCTCGTCATCCCCTATGCCGCCGCCATCGCGGTCTGCGCCGCGCTGGCAGTCGTCTTTTGGCGAAAAAGCGTAAAAGTCTGAAAAAAGAACCACCGTATGGCGAGCCATACGGTGGTTTCTCCTTTACTTTCTCACAAACAGGATGCCGAGCGTGTTCGGGCCGCAGTGGCACGAGACGGTGCAGCCCGCCTGCGTCTCTTCGACAGACTCAAACGAGCCGTAGGCCGCCGCTTCCTCCTTCGCCGCGGCCACGACGTTCGCGTCCGCCGCCGCGTGGGTGATGAACGCGAGCTCCGGCGCGATGTCCTCGCGCCCGTCAAGGCGCTCTTTTACATACTGGCGGATGCACTTTTCAAACGAGCCGCGGTACTTCTTGCACACGGCCATCTTGCCGTTTCGCACCTCGATGCAGGGCTTCAGGTGCAGAAGATTCGCGCCCAGCGCGGCCACAGCCGAGCAGCGGCCGCCCTTTCGCATGTAGTCGAGGCGCTCGATCAAAAAGCTCGCCTCGACCTTCGGCGCGAGCGCGCGCACGCGCTCGGCGATCTCCGCGCCGGAAAGGCCCTGCTCGGCGAGCTTCGCCGCCGCGACGACCAGAAGGCCCTGGCCGGTGCTCAGATTCTCCGAATCGACCACAAAGACGTTCTCGTACTCCTGCGCCACGGCGCAGGCATTCTGATAGCAGCAGGAAAAATTCGCGCCGATGGTGATCTGCACCACCGCGTCATACTCGTTCGCGTAGCGCGCGAACATCTCGCCGTACTCGTACTGGCTGACCGCCGACGTGCTGCAAAGGTCTCCGCCGCCGTCCACGTGGGCAAAAATGTCGGCGGGCGTGATGTCCACACCATCGTGGAAGTCCTTGCCGTCCTTGATGACGCACAGCGGCGTGACGGCAATATCATAGCGCTCGAGCAGCGCGGGCGACAGGTCGCACGTGCTGTCGGAAATAATCTTCACTCGCATCGTTCGTTTTTTCCTTCCTGAAAGATAAAAACCTCATCTGCGGGCATCCCCGCCGGAACTTACAACATCAGATTTTATATTTTTACCGCAAGCAGATGAACTCTTTCTCAACGCAACATCAACTTCTGTTGATATTTCTCCCACCCGTTCCGCAAAAAAAGGGCCCCCGAAGGTTTTCTTCGGGGGCTCTCCTGTTCGCTTTTATCGCTTACTTGCTCAGGCAGCGATAGAGGAAGGTGACGATCTGACCGCGCGTGCAGTCGCCCGCGGGGTCGAAAGTCGTCGCGCTCGCGCCGGTGGTCACACCGTTTTCCACGGCCCACAAGACGGCGTTTGCGTAGTAGGCGTCCGCCTTGACATCGGTGAACGGATTCTCCGCCTTGCTCTCAGGGCTGTTCTGCATGCGGTACAGGAACGTCACGATCTGGCTGCGCGAGCAGGTCGCGTCGGGCGCGAACAGCGTGTCGCTCATGCCGGAGGTGATCTTGTTCTCGACGGCCCACAGGACGGCCTTATAGTAGTAGCTGTCCGCCTTCACGTCGGTGAAGGTCATCTCGCTTGCGGTCGGCTCAGGACTGCCGGCGGCGCGCCACAGGAACGTGACGGCCTGCGCGCGGGTGCAGGAGTCGTTGGGGGCGAAGGTCGTCTCGGTCTTACCGGAGGTGACCTTCTTATCCACGGCCCAGTTCACAGCGTCCACATAGTAGGCGCCTTCCTTGACATCGGTGAACACGCTCGGCTGGAGGGCTTCATCCTTCGTGATGTACTCGACGAGCTCAGCGCCAAGCTTGTGGGCCTTTTCAGCCATGGTCTTGCCGTTCTCAGTGGCAAGGGCGCGGGCATCATCCGCCTTGGCGAGCTGGTCGGTCGTGACGAAGTCCTTGTAGAGCTCCTGCTGGAGGGCGGCGAGTTGATCGGCGACGTAGGCCTTGGCCTCGGCCTTCAGGGGCTTGCCGGTGATCTTGTCGGCGTTGGCGATGTAACCGCCGAGACCCTCAAACGTGAAGTAATAGGAATCCTTCCAGTTGTTCGGATACGCCTTGAAGCCGGAAACGCGCTGCCAGTTGCCCTCGGCATCCTGCGCCCAGCTCGTGCCGTAGGTGCAGAAGGTGTCGGGCTTTTCAGTCGTAAACTTCGCGGACGCGGTGCTGACCTGATAACCCTTGTACATGCCGTCGATCAGCATGGGATAGTACGGGACGAACACGTTGTAGGACATGTTGCCGACGCCGACCCAGCCCACGGTCGCAGTCTCGACCGTACGGTCCTTGAAGAGCTGGAAGATCTCAATCTCCTGGTTGCTGGCCTTGCCGATGGAGGAGAGCTTGTAGTAGCCAAACACATCATCCTTGTCGAGCTTGCGGTCGGCCTTGATGTTGGTGTAGAGCGCGACGAGCTTGTCGCTCGCGTCAAGGTTGGAGATGGTGAACTTCGTGTTGTCGGCCACAAGCGCGTCGCTGTCGTACTTGTAAGTAGCGTTCAGGTAGTTCAGGCCGTCGATCATGCGCTGGTCCATCTTCTCGCTGATACGGGCGTAGGACGCGCGGAAGTCGATGATGTTCTTTGCCTCGTCGCCGACGAACGTTCCGGCCTTCTTCGCCACCGCGATCAGGTCCTTGGAGGCGATGACGTTCTCATCGTCCAGATCGATGCGGCCGATGACGGCCATGTTGGGCTCAAGGAAGATCATGTTGTCGTTGAGCTTGATGGCGACATACTGCGTGCCGCTGCAATTCTCGATGTACCAGACCTCGTCCTTGTCGCAGATGAACACGCCGGAGGCGTACACGCAGCCGTAATTCTCGTAGATGTCGAGCAGCAGCTTCACACCCTCGCGCGCAGAAGAGGCCTCGGCCAGGATGATGGTCGGGATATCGGTCTCTTCAATGCCGATGCGCTCGCTCTTGTTCGCTTCCGCCCATTCGGCGTCGCGGTACGGGTCGGCTTCCGTCACCTTTTCGTTGCCGTAGAGCGTTTCGGTCGCGGAGACGGACACGCCCTTTTCGTTCGTGCCGAACTCGGTGTAGGAGTAGTGGTCGGCCTTTTCGCCGCACTCGGGGCAGATGCCGTCATAGTAGATATCGTTCGTAAAATAGGTGAAACGGTAGCTGTCGTGGGTGAAATCCCACTCGAACGGTCCGTATTCCGGGCAGCCGACGTAGTGGTCGCCCTGCTTCCACTTGCCGCTCTCGCTGATGAACCAGAGCTTGTTGTAGTCAGAGCCGTAGTCCTCCGTGCGGGCGACGAAGGGCGTGCCTTCTTCGACGAGGTCGCCGCCGACGTAGATCGTCGTGCAGGCGGAGGCGCTGATGGTCGTCGCGGCAAAGGCCGCGGCCGTCACCAGACAGGTGCAGAGAAACTTTTTGAGTACGCTTCCTTTCATGTGTTGTTTCCTCCTAAAATTTTCAGTGTTCGAACGAATGCCGCTTTGTCTGCAAAGTCGATGTATTCCCCCGTTCACTTTATCGCGCTACCGTAATATAGCACTTTATTTTGCGTTCCGCAAGAGGCAGATCTGCAAAAACACCGCTTCAGTCTCTCATTTCGTCACACCTGCACAAAGCAAGCCATATTATTCGACGCGATTTATTATAATATAGCATAGCATCTGTTATTCCGCTACCATCAAAAGGGCGAAAGCCATTGCACATTTTTGGTCAAATCGTTCACCGGTGGTGAACAGCAAAAGCTCCGCAACAGAAGTTGCGGAGCTTTTGCATATTTCCTTTTATTCCGCCGCGATGCGCCAGAGTTCGGCCTGCTTGCGGATGGCGGTGAAGCGACAGTAGACGCCGTTTTGCTTCACCAGCTCATCGTGCGTGCCAGACTCTTCAATGCGGTCATCCTCCACCACGAGGATCTGGTCGGCATTTCTAATGGTTGCCAGGCGATGGGCGATCGTGATGATCGTCTTGCCGCGCGTCAGCTCGGAGATCGCCTGCTGAATGGGGTGCTCGTTTTCGGGGTCGATGCTCGCCGCCACCTCGTCGAGGATGATAATGGGCGCATTTTTCAGGATCGCGCGTGCGATGGAGATGCGCTGCTTTTCGCCGCCGGAGAGCGTGCCGCCGCCATCGCCGACGACGGTGTCATAGCCGTTCGGCAGCGCCATGATGAAGTCGTGGCAGCGCGCCTTTTTCGCCGCCGCGATCATCTCGTCCTCCGTCGCGTCGGGCTTGCCGAAGAGGATGTTTGCGCGGATCGTGTCGTTGAAGAGGTAGACGTTCTGGAACACCATCGAGATGTTCGAGAGCAGACTGTCGCAGGTAAATTCGCGCAGGTTGTGTCCGCCGACGGAGATGCTGCCGCTCTGCGGATCGTAAAAGCGCGCGAGCAGACTGCAAATGGTCGTCTTGCCGCTGCCTGAGGGGCCGACGATGGCGGTCGAGGTCTTCTCGGGGATCGTGAACGACACGTCCTTGAGGACCTTTCTCGTATCGTACCGCATTGTTGTCGATGGTGAAAAGGTTGGCGGTGTAGTCATTAAAGTTTCGGGTGAAAATGGCGATTTAGAGCTATTGTTTGTATCTCCATCTGTTCACAGCAAGGGAATCGGATATGCCGCATGGTGCGAGGTTGAAAGGCTGCATCCGGAGATAAAAGTATGGGAGACTGTGACACCGTATTTTGAACAGCGCAATATCCATTTCTATGTGAATCGTTGTGGCTTCCATATTGTAGAGTTTTTCAATAAGTATCATCCAGACCCCAATGACCCCGAAATGCGTACAGAAGAACTTGATGAACAGTTTCCGTCCGGGATGTTTAGATTTGAAAAAAATATATAAATACAAAAAATATGCCAACCCTAAATGCAACGCATCCAGCGCCATGTGCTCTGTAAATACATGGTGCTGGGTGCTTTCTGTAATTTTTATCGACTTTCATCTCCGCCGCTTGACTTTGGCCTAACGGAGATTCTTTTATGGTTAAAGTATCCTTGACAAATCTCGTCTCAGAGGAAGATACTCCAAAAGGCCGCCAAGGACAAGGGGTTATACCGACACGATTTTCTTCGTGGATGACGGTATCACGGGTACGACGATGAAGCGTCCCGGCTTTCAGAAAATGTTGACCGCAATCGAGGCAGGGTATATCTCGGCGGTGTTCGTCAAAGACCTGTCCAGGCTGGGGCGCAACTACATTGAGGTCGGCAAGCTGACCGAAGAATTTTTCCCGCT
>ERZ773276.249-NODE-249-length-68184-cov-15.131823_pt1 | contig 68184 bp, 58 predicted proteins | sample MGYA00511386_ERZ773276 | MGnify/ENA primary metagenome ERZ773276 (study PRJEB29015, sample SAMEA2737778) | human gut metagenome | biome: human gut; feature: human-associated habitat; material: faeces | place: China | collected 2012 ...
ATGTTTATTTTCTTGCGAAGATAGTGAAAAAAGGATTTAAATCTTCTTTTTCTGCCAGTTTCCTTTCTTCATATACCAGTAGCAGAACAACAGTATAAAAGTACCGTACACACATTCCGTTGTCCAGGCAAAAGCGACGTCCATCTGCAGGTACATAATGAAATATGCCGAGTAGGTGACATAGATAGCCAGTACACAAAGTTCCATAGCCAATGCAGTCCGCGTATTTCCTGTTCCTGATACCGATTGGAAATACACATTGGCAGGCACCAGCACCAGATAGGCAGAACATAGTACCCACAGTGAAGGAACGGATGCCGCCCTTAAATCCGGGATGTCTGTATAAATGCGCAGAATCAGATCCGGGAATAAACAGAAGAATACCAGGATCGGCAATACAAAGATATATCCGATACGGATATGCTGTTTGATAGTTCCCCGTACACAATCCTGTTCGCCTGCACCGATCAGGTTACTTACCAGCGAACCGCAGGTGGAAGCAAATGCCATTGCAATCATAAACGGTATCCCCGACACGTTGCGGATGATGTTGGCAATCGCCAATGACCGCTCTCCCAAATGTTCCACAAACAAGAAGAACATGAACCAGGTAGACAAAGAAACGAAATTCTGAATCATTGTCCACACAGAAACATTCAGTATGCGTTTCAGTGTTTTTCCATGGAATTTGGGCAATATGTTCAACGCATATTTCTTGCAGTCAATTCGTTTCCATGTATAGATGATAAAGAAAATCACCGATACCATTTCGGCCAGTGACGAACCGATGGCAGCACCGGCAATTCCCAGTTGCGGGAAACCGAATTTACCGAAGATCAGGATATAGTTGAATACCACGTTCGAAAGCACCATTACGATAGAGTTCAGCGTCAGTGTTTTGGTTTGTGTCGTACCTACAAAGAAGGCGCGGAACATGACCATGACAAAAGAAAAGAAGAACCCGTACACACGCCAGTGAATATAACTTTCGGCTGCATCGTAAATGTGAGGAGACGAAATGATATTCTTTAAGATATATGGTGAAAATACGATGGAGAATGTGAATAAAATCACTGCCATGGCAAGCAGGAAATAAATGCCCTGATAGAAAATCGGTCCGATTTCCTTGTAGTTTCCTTCCCCGTTGCGACGGGCGATCAATATCTGTGCTCCTACGCTGAATCCGAATGCCATCATGAAAATAGCCAGGTAGTAAACCCCGGCGATGGCGGATGCCCCTAATTCAATTTCCCCGACACGTCCAAGAAAGGCCGTGTCCGTCATGCCGATCAGCTGCTCCATAATCAGGCTGATCAGAATAGGGTAGGCGATCGTCCAGATTTGTTTATAAGTATATTTTGTCTTCATATTAAGTTTGTTTTTTAGAGAAAGAAAGCCGGACAAACCCCTTTCGGTTGCCCGGCTTTCTCAGAATATATCTTCGGATAATTTCTTATCGCTTATTCTGTTTTTGCTGCTGTAACTGTTCCTGTTGCTTTTGCATAGCTTCCAGGCGTGCAGCAAATCCGGTCTTTTTCATTTGTTTCGGGTCTTTTTTCTTAGCTTCCAGAATAGCCAGTAATTTTGTTTCGTCTGTAGTTTTACGCAACAAAATCATGGTTCCTACACTAATCAGTGTTGACACGAAATAATAATAGTTCAATCCCGAAGGATAGTCGTTCAGTACGAACAGGAACATAATCGGCATCAGATACATCATCCATTTCATCGCAGCCATTTGCGGTTGTGCTCCTGTATCCTGCATCGTCATTGTATACTTTGTGTTCAGGATGTTGGTTACCGTCATCAGCAAGCAGAACAAGCTGAGATGGTTGCCCAGGAACGGGATATGGAACGGGAATGTGATGAACGCGTCGTAAGTGGACAAGTCGTCCGCCCACAAGAAGCTCTGCTGACGTAACTCGATAGCGCTCGGTACGAACATGAACAATGCCATCAAGATCGGGAACTGCAATAACATTGGCAGACAACCGCCCATCGGGCTCACGCCATACTGGCTGTAAAGGCTCATCACCTCCTGCTGTTTCTTCATCGCATCTTCCTGCTTCGGATACTTCTTGTTGATCTCGTCGATTTTCGGTTTCAATACACGCATCTTGGCAGAAGACATGTATGTTTTCCAGGTAGCAGGGTAAACTACCACCTTCACCATAATTGTCAGAATCAACAGTACGATACCCATGCTCAAGCCCCAGCCCGACAGCCAGTCGAATACGTTGATCGTGATAAACTGGTTGATCCAGCGGATTAACGGCCAGCCCAGATATACCAGTCTGTTAAGTTCCCATTTCTCTGTACGTCCTTTGTCCAGTGCCTTCAAGGTCTTGAAGTGGTTCGGGCCAAAGTAGAAGTACATTTCTGTCGGTTGTTTTCCGCTCGGATCGAAGAAGGTACTCATTTCTGCAGAATAATCCTTGATATATCCGCTTCCTTGTTGTTCCATTCTTGACTTCACAGAAACCTTGTTGAAGTCCTGGTCTGCGATGAATACAGAAGAGAAGAACTGGTTTTTGAATGCTACCCAGTCTATCGCTGTATTGCCCAGATCCTTTTCGTCATCCTTGGCAGCCGACAGATTATCTACATTGTCACCTTTTACCTTATAAGTCAGCTCTGAGAGGCGGTTTTCGTAAGTGAATCCCTTTTCCAGCTGGCGTGCACGCTGTGTCCAGTCGATGTCTACATACTCCGTACTGGCCAGTTTGCCTTCCATGCCTGTTGCTTTGATTTCAAAGTTCATCAGGTAGCTGTTCGGTTTCAGCGTATAGATAAAATCGATGTAGCTGGCGTTGTCCGCAGCCAGACGCATAGTTACGCTGCTGTCTGTCTTATTGACAGCTTCGAAGTAACAGTCTTTTGTCTGGATGGCTCCTTGCTTGTTGTAGAAGTTGAAACTCATGGTAGCATCATCACCGTCGAACAGTACGACAGGGTTTGTCTTGTCCTGTCCTTTGTATTCTTTCAGCATAGCCGAATATACCCGTCCGCCTTTCGTAGTGAAAGTGATTTCCGCTACGCTGTTCTGGATGCTTACTTTGGAATCAGTTCCATGCATCGCGTTGAAAAACAGAGCAGAAGAATCTGCTGCTGCCACTGCACCTTTGTTTTCGTTGGCGAGTGCGGCTTCTGTTTTTGCTTTCAGCGCTTCCTGCTGCTGTTGCACCACGGCAATAGAATCGTAGTATTTCTTCTGCGCAGCTATCTGCTCCTCGCTTGGACGGCTCAGATAACTGAATCCTACCAATAATATACCTATTAAAACGAGACCTGTAATGGTGTTTTTATCCATTCCTATTAATTATGAATTATAAATTTTTGAATAATAAATTGTCAATTGTCAACTGTCAATTGTCAATTCTTCTCGTTCTCGATGGCTGCCTTCACGAAAGCCACAAACAACGGATGCGGGTTCAATACCGTACTGCTGTATTCCGGATGGAACTGAGTGCCGATAAACCACTTCAATGCCGGGATCTCAACGATTTCCACCAGATCCGATTCGGGGTTGATACCCACGCATTTCATACCGGCAGCTTCGTATTGAGCCTTATAGTCATTATTGAACTCATAGCGATGGCGGTGACGTTCCTGAATATGTTCTTCACCATAAGCAAGGTATGCTTTCGATCCTTTCTGAAGCACACATTCGTAAGCGCCCAGACGCATCGTACCTCCCATATTGGTGATCGCTTTCTGTTCCTCCATGATGTCGATCACGTTGTGCGGAGTCTTTTCATCCATTTCGCGTGAGTCGGCATCGGCATATCCCAATACGTTGCGGGCAAATTCGATAGCGATACATTGCATACCCAGACAGATACCGAAGGTCGGTATATCATGTGTACGTGTATATTTGATGGCAACGAACTTACCGTCGATACCACGCTGACCGAATCCCGGACCGATCATCACGCCTGCCATGCCTTTCAAGGCTTCGGCTACGTTCTCATCTGTCAGTTTTTCGCTGTTCACAAAGTGAACCTCCACTTTGCGGTCGTTGTAAGTACCTGCCTGTGACAATGCTTCACGGATTGACTTGTAAGCATCCTGCAAGTCATATTTACCTACCAATGCGATGTTGATGGGGGCTTTCGTTTCAGCAGCATGACGGCGTTCCAGGAATTTACGCCACGGACCGAGTCCCGGAGTTTCTCCTACGGGCAGCCCCATCTTTTCAAGGATTGTGCTGTCCAGTCCCTGTGCCTGCATCAGGAGAGGCACCTCATAAATTGTTTCTGCGTCGATAGACTGTACGACAGCCTTGTCATCCACATTACAGAATTGAGCTACTTTTTTGCGGAGTCCGTCGCTCAGCGGGTGTTCGGCGCGAAGCACCAATACGTCCGGCTGAATACCTACGCTCTGGAGTTCCTTGACAGAATGCTGTGTCGGTTTGGTCTTCAATTCTCCGGCAGCGGCAAGATAAGGCACATATGTCAGGTGTACGCAAAGAGCGTTCTTACCCAATTCCCATTTCAACTGACGGATACTTTCGAGATAGGGGAGTGATTCGATATCACCTACCGTACCACCGATTTCGGTAATTACAAAATCGAACTTGTATTTGTTACCGAGCAATTTTACGTTCCGTTTGATTTCATCCGTAATATGAGGAATCACCTGAATCGTTTTACCCAGATAGTCTCCACGACGCTCTTTGTCGATAACGCTTTTGTAGATGCGTCCTGTAGTAATGTTGTTCGCCTTAGTCGTTTGTATGCCCAGAAATCTTTCATAATGTCCCAGGTCGAGATCGGCTTCGTGTCCGTCTACCGTTACATAGCATTCTCCGTGCTCGTATGGATTCAGTGTTCCCGGGTCGATGTTGATGTACGGGTCAAACTTTTGAATGGTTACATTATAACCTCTTGCTTGCAGCAACTTACCGATGGAAGATGAAATGATACCTTTTCCTAATGAAGAGGCAACACCACCGGTGACGAAAATATACTTTGTTTCTCCCACAGCTATAACTGTTTTTAAAATTGTTTACTTAGTAGTATTCTTATGAACTTAAAAAGCGCAAAATTATAAAAAAAAGAGGAAGAATGCAGACTTTCGTCTCTACAATTTTATTAAAAAATGCAATTTTGAAAGAATCCTATGATTTCTGAACAAAATAATGTAGCTTTGCAGCCTAAACCATAAACAAATATGATGAGAGTTACTACTTTATATTCAGTTTTTATCCTGTTGTTATTTTCGTTATCGCTTACTGCACAGGAAAATGCCGGCAATTCTTCACTTCCCAAATCTTCAACGGTAGTGGCTAAGGCCAAAGTCGTAAAAGCAGATACACTTTCGGCAGAACTCCAGAAATATTTAATGTTAAAACTCAACATGTCCGGTCCGACACCCAAATTGGATACCGTTTCTTATTTATATAATAAGTATATAGCCCAATTGGATTATCTGAATGATCCGTCTGTACCACCGCGCTATATTCCGTCGGATCCCGACTATTTTCGTCTGTTTACTCCTTTGGCATATTACTATGCCCCGATGGAGCAGTATTCAAGACTGGGATGGAAACCTGTGCAGCCGGACACTACCCCCAAACTGACATCGGAACTTTTACCATACGACACATTGGTGTTTACCAAAACCCGACGTGCCAATACATTAGTCAATAACGCTTTGATGGATCTTTATCTGCAACATCCGAATTTGGTTGTTACTACGGAAGACCGTATCATGAGTCGGGATGTTTTCCGGCATGATGTGAAACCGAAGATTTCCCCCAAAGCGAATGTGATTCATCTGTTTCAACGTGAAGATATGAATGATAATGTAGGAAAGGCCGATATCAAGATCAGCCGTCCCAACTGGTGGGTTGTAGGAGGTAACGGTTCATTACAGATCAGTCAGAACCATCTTTCGGACAACTGGTATAAGGGAGGGGAGAGTAACTTCTCCGGATTAGCTACTTTTCTGATCTTCGCAAACTATAATGACAATGAGAAAGTGCTGTTTGAAAACCAGCTTGAAGCGAAAGCGGGTATGACTTCCACTCCATCGGACGAATACCATAAATATCTTTTCACAACCGACCAACTTCGCGTCTATAACAAGCTGGGATTGAGAGCTTTTAAGAATTGGTATTATACGATCTCCTCTGAGTTCAAAACCCAGTTTTTCAATGGATACAAGGCTAACAGCGAAGATCTGGTTTCAGCTTTCATGTCTCCGGCCGATTTGGCGGTCAGTATTGGTATGGACTATAAGCTGAACAAAAAGAAATTCAATCTTTCTGTCTTCATGGCGCCATTGACTTATAACCTACGTTATATTGACAACTCGGAAGTGGATGAAACGAAATTTGGTCTGGATAAAGGCAAATGCTCCAAGAATGACTTCGGTTCACAGTTGCAGTCTACGTTTAACTGGAATATCATCTCTGCCGTATCATTGGAATCCCGTCTCAACTATCTGACCAACTATCATTGGGCACGTGTGGAATGGGAAAACACGTTCAACTTCGTTCTTAACCGTTATCTCTCTACCAAACTTTATATTCACACCCGTTTTGACGATAGCTCCAAACCCACTGAAGGTGACAGCTATTTCCAGTTAAAGGAACTGCTCAGCTTCGGCATTAACTACAAGTGGTAGCCTTCATTTGTGAAAAAAAACATCTTTTTATTATTTTGTCTGATATATAATATTTATATTTGCACGAAATTTCGTTGCTTCATTTAAGAAGTAGCAAGAAATATGGGGTAAATATAAATGATCATTAGCAAAAATGACGATCAAAATCTTCTGTCAACAACTGTGATTGGCAGAAGCGTAGCGCGCTCAAAACGCTGGCTGGTGGCGGTTGTACGCATATATCACGAGAAAAAAACGAGTGAGCGGCTAACGAAAATGGGGATTGAAAATTTCCTTCCTATTCAACAAGAGGTTCATAAATGGAGTGATCGTCGTAAAGTGGTAGATCGCGTTTTACTTCCGATGATGATTTTTGTCCATGTCGACCCTCAAGAACAAAAAGAGGTGTTGACGCTGTCCGCTATCAGCCGCTATATGGTACTGCGTGGGGAAAGTACTCCGGCTGTTATTCCTGACCAACAAATGTTGCGATTCAAATTTATGCTCGATTATTCGGATGAAACGATCAGTATGAGCACATCGCCGTTGGCACCGGGAGAAAAGGTACGGGTGATAAAAGGACCTTTGGCAGGTTTGGAAGGAGAGTTGGTAAATGTGGACGGCAAGTCTAAAGTTGCTGTCCGGTTAACTATGTTGGGGTGTGCATGTGTGGATATACCGGTGGGATGCGTAGAGCCGGTATCAGAATAATCAAAAAAAATATTTTCATGAAAAAATTTCTAGCAAACTCTTTGCTACTCTTGTGTCTTGCAGGAGGGCTGACTTCCTGTGTCTCATCTAAAAAAATGCTTTATTTGCAGGGTGCAAATTCGTTAGACCCAAGTTCACAGAAAGTACTTGATGATTATGAATTGCATATCAAGCCGGACGACCAGCTTTATATTACGATTAATAGTAAGACACCGGAATTGTTGACACCTTTTGCCAATAGCCAGGTGTTGGGTTCATCCACCACTAGTGGAGCTTCACAGGAACTTCAAGGGCTTCTGGTAGATAAGAATGGTGATATTGAAGTACCTGTTTTGGGAAAAATACATGTAGCCGGTCTTACTCGTTTGGAATTGGCAGGGGTAATCAAGAATAAGTTGATAGAAGGTGAGTATATCAAAGACCCGACGGTAGAAGTCCGTTTTAAGGGAGCGAAGATTTTGCTTTTGGGAGAAGTCAACAGTCCCGGTGTAAAAGAACTTCCTAGCGATCGGGTGACCATCCTGGATGCGATAGGGCTAGGCGGTGATTTGCCGCCAACAGCGAAACGGAATAATATACAGGTGATCCGGGAAGAAAACGGAGAGCGCAAGAGCTATACGGTAGATTTGACTTCCAGTGAAGACATTTTTAATTCTCCGGTCTATTATATGCAACAAAATGACGTGGTTTATATAGAACCCAATAAATCAATTAATGTGAAGGGAAGTTCTGCGCTGACTTACTTGTCTGCCGGTGGTAGTGTTATAGCAGTATTGGCTTCCGTACTGTCATTAATCTTTGTTCTTGCGAAATAAAATGGAATATATTCAGGAAAATAACAATGAAAAAACGACCAGAGAAAGTGGTTTTAATATCACTTTACGGGATGTTGTAGAGTTGATAATAGCCAATTGGTATTGGTTTGCCATTTCTGTAATTGTCTGTGTGAGTGTTGCTTACTTGTATACCCGTACACTGGTCCCTGTCTATCAGCGTCAGGCCGTCATGTTAGTGAAGACCGGTGGAAAAACGGCTAATTCGGATATATCCGCCATGCTGGAACTTCAGGGAGGAGTAACAGGGAGCGGGGTTGAAAATGAAATGTATATCCTTCGCTCGCATCAATTGGTACGTGAGGTAGTCAATCGCCTGCATTTGGATGTATCGTATGAGGAAGACGGCTTTTTTCGTAATACTTCCTTGTTTGCAGAATCTCCGGTTGAAGTGACTTTTTTTGATCCTTATCACTCTTTTGTTTCAATGAATGTCACTCCGCTGGATGTAAAGAACTACGCGATTTCCAATTTTGTCGTAGGAGGAAAGAAACTTTCAATAAATGGTAATCATGCCTATGGAGACACGTTGCAGACAGAAGCGGGACGAATGATTGTCAATCTGAAACCTGAGAACCTCTCTACATACATAGGTAAGCCTGTCTTAGTAAAACGTATGAGTCCGGAAGCGGCTACGGCTATTTATAAAGGAGGTATTTCTACTTCTTTGGCAGGTAAAGGTACTACGATGGTACAAATCACCTGTGTTGGCAATAATGTTTCACGTGCCGATGCGATATTGAGTGCTTTGATAAATGTGTATAACGAAACGATTATTGAAGATAAAAATCGTATAGCTGTAAATACGGCTAAATTCATAGACGAACGCATTGCGGTTATCGGCAAGGAACTGGGAGATGTAGAAGAAGAATTGACAGACTTTAAACAACGTAATCGTATTATAGGTACAGAAGGCAACGGTTCTCAATATCTGGCTGAAAGCAGTCGTGTGAAAGGTGAAACCTTGCAGATGGAAACAGAATTATCTATAGCACAATCCATTAAGAGTTATTTGATGGATGTAACCCGCAACAATCAACTGATTCCTAATGTTTCCGGAGTGGGAGATGCAAGTGTTCAAAGTCAGATTACCGCTTACAATGAACTTATGCTTCAGCGTAATCATCTGTTGGCTGAATCTGGAGAAAAAAATCCGGTTGTCCAGGCAGCTGATAAGAATTTGGCGGAGATGCGTACGGTAATCTCCGGTTCAATGGATAATTATATCAAAAATCTTCGTCTACGATTGGACAGGACACGTGCTGTGGAACATCAGATTAATACTGAGATTCAAGCGGTTCCCAAGCAGGAAAAGATGGCGTTGAGTATTATCCGTCAGCAATCCATTAAAGAGGCATTGTATACTTTCCTGTTGAATAAGCGTGAAGAAAACGCACTTCAGTTAGCTGTAACAGAGGCTAATATTCGGGTTGTAGAGTCTCCATTTGGTTCTAATGCGCCTATTGCCCCTCATTCTACAACTTTTTTGTTGGCTGCTTTAGCAGTGGGATTAGCTATTCCTTTGGGGATACAAGTGTTGTTGATGCTATGGAATACTTCCGTTCGGGGACGTAAGGATATAGAAGATTATACCACCATTCCGGTGTTGGGTGAGATTCCTTCCCGCAAGGAAGAAGTGGCAGATAATTCCATAGTAGTAGATGAACATAAGAACGATCTTATCTCTGAAGCTTTCCGCCTATTGCGCTCAAACATCAATTTTGTAGCAAAGGATGCCCGTGTGATTATGTTTACGTCTACCATGCCCGGTGAAGGAAAGTCTTTTGTGTCTCGAAACCTGGCGGTAGCATTGGCAATAGCCGGAAAGAAAGTGGTATTGGTAGATACTGATTTGCGCAAACGGACTCAAGGTAAATTAGCGGGTGTCAAACATAAAGAAGGATTGAGTACTTATCTTTCCGGTTTACATGATAATATAGATAATATATTGGATAAGGGGCTGATTCATCCCGCTGTGGATATGCTTTTAGTTGGTCCTGTACCACCCAATCCTTCCGAACTTCTGATGAGCGATCGTTTGGAGAAACTGGTAGATGAGCTGAAGAAAAAATATGATTATATAATTTTGGATAATGTCCCTGCACAGGTGGTAGCGGACGCTACGATTGTAAACCGTGTAGCTGAATTGACTTTATATGTGGTTCGTGATGGAAAACTCGATCGTCGTTATCTTCCGGAATTGGAACGTTTGCATCAGGAAGGTAAATTCAAACATCTGTGCATTGTGTTAAATGACAGTCATGTTGAAAAGAAAAAGTATGGTTACGGCTATGGTTATAGCTACGGTTACGGATATGGCTATGGGGATGGCTACTATTCGGAGACGAATAAAAAAAATAAGAAATAAGGGGAACTTTTTATTATTGGGGGATGAAAGAAAAATTGAATGCTTTTATCCAGTATATAAGTAGAACTTACTTTAGTTACTGGATAATATGGGGAATTGATTTGTTTATTTCAGTGTTGTCCACTTGTTTCACTTATTGGTGGATACATTATAACGCTGAAGTGTCTTTGGATAGCCGGGCTATGATTCGGGTTGGAATTTTAGCCGCTATTGCGACTACGATAGCTTCCTATCTTTTCCATACTTATCGTAATACCATTCGTTATTCCCAGTTGCGTTGCTTATGGCCGTTGATCTGTTGTTCATCATTCAAATCGGTATGTATAGCGATTGCCATTTTCTTGTGGATTGAACCGTTCGGACTGTCTGCCAATCAGAGATTGATGTTTGTCTTGTTTGATGGAATGTTGACTTTGATTGCTTTGTCTACTTTCCGTATGTTGATGGTGACAGTCTACGAGACTTTGATTGAATTGATGAATAAGGAGAATATGCGTATTCTCATTTATGGTACAGACGATAAGAGTGTAGCACTGAAGACCCGTTTGCTACATAGTTCTCATTATAAAGTTGTCGGATTCTATTGTTATGGAACTATTTACAAGCATCGTCGTTTGGCGGGATTCCCTATTTATTATTTCACCAATGAACAAGATTTCCTGCTGCTTATTCGTAAACACCGTATTCAAGGTATTTTATTTGCTCATAATGAGTCTACCCGTTTAGAGGAAACTCGTTTGCTTCAATATTGCAAGGATAATCATGTCAAGACTTTGATAGCTCCTTCTATCAGCGAAGCGGATGAAAACGGTAACTTTCATCAATGGGTGCGCCCTGTTAAGATTGAAGACTTGTTGGGACGTCCGGAAATTAATATCAATATGAGCGAAGTTGCCAATGAATTCAGCGATAAAGTAGTAATGGTTACGGGAGCAGCCGGTAGTATTGGTAGCGAGCTTTGCCGCCAATTGGCACAACTTGGAATCCGCAAACTAATTATGTTTGATTCGGCCGAGACCCCATTACACAATATTCGTTTGGAATGTGAACGCCGATTTCCACATCTTGATTTTGTTCCTGTGATAGGCGATGTACGTGTCATAGAGCGTTTACGTATGGTGTTTGATACCTATCATCCTCAAATTATTTTTCATGCAGCTGCTTATAAACATGTCCCGTTGATGGAAGAAAATCCATGTGAAGCTGTATTGGTCAATGTGACCGGTACCCGTCAGGTTGCTGATATGGCAGTTCAATATGGAGCGGAAAAGATGATCATGGTTTCCACAGACAAAGCTGTGAACCCTACTAATGTGATGGGCTGCTCCAAACGTTTGGCAGAAATCTATGTACAGAGCTTGAGCTATGCCATTAAAGAGGGCAAAGTAAAAGGATGTACTAAATTTATAACTACCCGTTTTGGAAATGTATTGGGTAGCAATGGCTCAGTTATTCCCCGTTTTAAAGAACAAATAGAAAATGGCGGTCCCGTTACGGTGACTCATCCCGATATCATACGCTATTTCATGACTATTCCGGAGGCGTGTCGTTTGGTAATGGAGGCCGCCACTATGGGGGAAGGATATGAGATCTTTGTTTTTGAAATGGGAAAACCGGTAAAAATTGTAGATTTGGCCGTTCGTATGATTGAATTGGCGGGATATAAGCCGAATGAAGATATCGAAATACAATTTACAGGACTCCGGCCGGGTGAGAAATTATATGAAGAGGTGTTGAGTGATGAAGAGAATACGATTCCTACTCATCATAAAAAGATAAAGATTGCTAAAGTACGTCGGTATGAATATGGAGATATTGTGCCTATCTATGAAGAATTTGAGAAATTATCCCGTTCGGTACGGATTTGGGATGCTGTGAGATTGATGAAACAGATTGTGCCGGAATTTGTATCTAAAAACTCACGATTCGAAGAGCTAGATAAAAAGTACGGATAACAGTTGAGAATATCGAAGTAGCCAAAGAAATCTATGGAGAAGATGTTAAGGTCTATCTGTCCGGTTCCCCCGTTGGGATGATAGTAAATGTGGAGGAGACCTTGACTTATTGGTTCGTACGAAGAATGGTAATAAAGGTGTTTTGACTCGTATTCATATGATAGCTCGTTTGAAAAATGTTTTGGGTGATCAGAAAATAGATATTGTAGGTGATCATGAACAATCAACAGTGGCACGGGAAGCGTTGAGAAAAGGAATATTATTGACATGATAAGGCAAAAGCAAGAAATAATAGAACGTTTGCAGCGTGAGTTTGGTATATTATGATAAACATATAAATTATAGTGAAGGTATGGCAGAAGATCAGAAGGATCGGTATATTCAATACCTTGCCGAAGAAAATCAAGATTTAAAGTTGACAGAGAAAGCTATGCAATTTGTTCTTGAGGATTTTATGGTTAGGCAAAAAGAACTTGAAGAGAGAATGTCGGCTTTTATGTTCGAGCAGGCTTCAATAGAAGAATTGCTTGAGGAACGTAAAATGTGCAAGTCTGCTGAGCGTAAGGCGAAGACACTTGAGGAACAGCTGGATTATGCCAATCAGGAACGTTTTGGTGACAGATGTCAGAAAGTAAGGGAGAAACCCTTCATGGGTGAGTCTAAAAAGCCGAAACCGGATCGTGAGAACGAGGAAGATGGATTTGATGAAACGGAAGATACGCTTCAGATTCGGTTGGGTAGTGATGTCGGAGCAGAAATGGCTGCCACTTATCATAGTGTGATTGGAACGGTGAAGCTCCATGGAAGTTCCTTTTGGGAGTTCATCGGGGCTTTCTTTAAAAATGTTTTTAACGGGTGCAGGGATTATGTCAATATGACTCCTGACAAAATCACTTTGGTTACAAGCCGATGTTAAAATCAACCGAATTATTTAACTATACTCAGTTTAGGGCACTCTAAAGTGTCCTTTCAAAGGGGGATGTCCTAAGTTGAGTGCTTACACTTATCACTATTACAAAATAAAATATTTATGTCCGAAGAAGTTTTAGATAATCGTCGTATTGCGAAAAATACGCTGATATTATATATACGTATGTTTATTTCGATGATTGTAGGACTTTATACATCAAGAGTAGTACTTAATACGCTAGGAGTAGAGGATTTTGGAATTTATGGAGTTGTTGGTGGTGTGGTGGGAATGTTGGGCTTTTTAAATGCTTCGATGAGTGGTGCTACATCTCGTTTCATTATATTTGAACTCGGTACTGGAGATATTCAAAAGTTAAGAGATACATTTTCATCATCACTTATTATCCATATTGCTATAGCTTTAATTGTCCTTTTATTTGCAGAAACTGTGGGACTTTGGTTTCTATGTAATAAGTTAGTGATTCCAGATAATCGTATGGAGGCTGCTTATTGGGTATATCAGTTGTCGATTTTTTCCGCAATGTTGAGTATCACGCAAACTCCATATAATGCATGTATTATTGCGCATGAAAAAATGAGTGTGTATGCTTATATTGAAATTTTAAGTATAGTCCTAAAACTTATGATAGTATATCTTTTATTAATTGGTAATTGGGATAAATTGAAGTTATACTCTTTACTTGTATTTCTTGTTTCTATGTTGATTATGATGGTTTATCGTGTTTATTGTATTCGTCATTTTGTGGAAACTCATTTTCATTGGGTATGGGATAAAAGTATTTTAAAACCATTGTTTTCTTTCTCTGGATGGGATTTATATGGGAATGTTTGTGTGACAGTAAAAGGACAGAGTATACTTTATTTGGTAAATATCTTTTTTGGGGTTACATTAAATGCGGCTAGTAGTATTGCAAATACTGTTAGTGGAACAATTCGTGGATTTTCCACAAATATGATAACAGCTTTTCGTCCACAGATTATTAAAAGCTATTCTGCGCGCAAAATAGATAAAATGCAAGAGCTTATTGAAGATGCATTAAAATATACATCTATCTTATTGATTTTTTTATCTGTTCCATTTTTTTTAGAAATGTATTATATTTTATATCTGTGGTTAGGTATAGTTCCTGGACATACAGTGACGTTCTGTAGAATATTTTTAATATCAAACATGGTTGGACTTTTAAATTCAATTATAACAATAGGTATTCATGCAGAGGGGAATATTAAAGAAATTAGTTTTATCACAGGTACCCTCCATATTTTTATACCTGTATTTAGCTATGTATCTTTGATTTATATATCTGATAATGTGAATACTATATATATAATTGATCTCTTGGCATTTGTAATCATAGTAGGCATAAATATGATTGTTCTAAAAAAGAAAATTCCGAGATTAGGGATAATGAGAATATTCCGAGGTATATTATTATCTTATTTAGTAGGTGGAATAGCTGCTCTTCCAGTAATTTGTTTACATTTCTCGATGTGTGAAGGCTGGAGGAGACTGATAATGATATTTGGTATATATTTCTTAGTTCTTAGCTTTTTAGATTATTTTTTTGTATTAAATCAGAATGATAGAGCATTGTTAAGAGGTAAGATAAAAGCAATAGTATGCAAAAAATAAGTATTGTCATTCCAGTTTACAATACTTCGAAGTTTCTTGATGGTTGTTTAAGAAGTATAAGAAATCAATCTTTTGCAGATTTTGAGGTGATTTTAGTAAACGATGGATCATCTGATGATTCAGGTATTATATGTGAGAGATATGCTAACTCCGATAATAGATTTAGAGTTTTACATCAAAAGAATGCAGGAGTTACAATAGCGAGGAAAAATGGTGTGATGGTAAGTCGTGGTGAATGGGTCTGTTTTGTTGATAGTGATGATACGTTGCCAAGTGAAGCATTGCAAATATTATATTCTCGGGTTAATAAAAATACAGACATTATTATTGGTTGTCTACAGAAAAAAGATTTTATAGAAAATGTAAAGTCTACGAGGCAGTATAGAAGTGAGTTAATATTAGGTAAAATCCTTCCAGGACCAGTGGCTAAGTTGTTTAGAAGAGAACTGTTTGATGAGTCAGTCTTTGATATTCCTCGTAAAATAGTAAAGGGTGAAGATATGCTGATGAATATTCGATTATCTTTTAAAACTGAAAAAGAGATTGTTTTTATTAATGAAAAAGTGTATAATTATTTGTGTCATTCCGAAAGTAGCTTTCATCAATTTGTAACGTCCATAGAGTATGAGGATTTATTCCACCAATTACGTATCACATCAATTCCTTTAAAAGAAAGACATAACTATTTGAATGAATGTGTAGAGATTGGACTTGGTGTATGGAATTATTTTTATGGATATTCTTATAGAGTTCCGTCAAGTTGGAAAGAAACATATTTATATTCTCAATTGAGACATGATATGAAGAAGACTTCTTATAATTATTCTTTTATAGATAAAATGCTACTAATTATTTCTAATCCGTGTTTGCGATTTTTTCTCGTGGGGGTAAAAAGACTGAAGAATATAAGTAAAAAGATCAGAAATAGATTTCTTATTAAGTAGAATTGATTTTGTATATACATAAAATTGAAAATATGTTAGTATCATTTGTATTGCCTGCTTATAAAGCAAATTATTTGAGAGAAGCTATTCAAAGCATTTTAAATCAGAAATATACAAATTTTGAACTGATAATAGTGAATGATGCTTCTCCTCAAAATATTGAAGACATTGTCTTCTCTTTTAATGATAAGAGAATTAAATATTATAAAAATGATGAGAATATAGGCGGAGGTGACTTGGTGAAAAATTGGAATTTGTGTATATCATATGCTCAAGGTGATTTTATCGTTTTGGCATCTGATGATGATTTATATATGCCAGGTTATTTGGAAACGATGATTGACTTATACAATAGATACCCTCATGTTGATTTATATCATTGTAGAATAAGATATATTGATTTTAAGGGAGATTTTATAGCATATTCTCAGCCTGCTGCTGAATATGAAACGACAAGTGATTTTATTTATCAAAGATTGTTTTATAATCGTAAACAGGCTGCTCCAGAATTTATGTTTAAAAAGAAAGCTATTGAAAGAATAGGCGGGTTTGTGGATTTTCCTATAGCATGGTACTCTGACGATGCAACTTGGAATGCATTGTCCATTAATGGTGTTGCTTATTCTAGTATACCCTTGTTGAATTTTAGATTGTCAGGCTTGAATCTTTCTACGTTTAAAATTAAACCTAGAGAAAAGTTATTGGCTCTTAAAATGTATAAGAAATGGATTGTTGTTTTTTTAAAGAATGTAAAGACGGATAGTGCGGATGATAAGGTAATGCTGAAAAAATGCAGGGATTCAGTAGATAATATTTTGAATGGACATTTCATTTGTTATGTGCCATATATTTCCCCTTTTAAAGATTTTATTATTGAATGTTGGCATCTAATATTTTTAAAAGGCTTTTCTTTTAGGATGCTGATGTATATTTTCTTTAGAAAAATCCAAATATGGAAATCATAGTGTAGATGTTATAAAATATGAGTGAAATGTCAATCACAGTTATAGTTCCTATATATAATGCAAGTCATTATTTGTATGAATGTATTCATAGTATAATAAAACAAACTTGTTCTGATTTTGAACTATTATTAATTGACGACGGTTCAACGGATAATTCTTCTGATATTTGTAATTTTTGGATAGAAAGGGATGGTAGGATAAAATACTTTCGTCAGGAAAATTCGGGAGCATCTTCTGCAAGAAATCATGGCTTAAGAAAAGCACAAGGCGATTGGGTTATATTTATTGATTCTGATGACTATGTTTTACCTAATTATTTGTCTGATTTGTACGACATTACTAAAAAAAATACATATGTTGATCTATGTATAGATGGTGTACGAATTTATCAAGAGAACAAGCAAATTCGATTAGTTAGCTTTGAAAATAAAATTTATTCAGCAGATGATGCCTTACAGCTGTTTTGTGATATAAAAATTCATAAATATGGATATTCTGTCGGGAAATTATACAAAAAGTCTATTATAGACAAATACCATCTTCGTTTTGATGAAAATATTTGTATTGCAGAGGATTCTGTGTTTATGATGAATTTTATTTCAAAATGTTCACACATTGCATTCTGTAATAAATGTAATTATATATATAATTTGCATTCAAATTCGTTATCGACATCAGTGTCTAATTATGAAAAGGAATTATATAGCTACAATGCTTATAAAGATATTATTATAAGTTTAAAAAAACGATATAATATGACTGATGATGCATTTGAATACTTATATTCTCCTATTGTATTTTTCATAGATAGAGTTTTAAATTCTATTTATATAGAGCAGAATGCTCCATATAAGCAGCGGTTAGAAAAAATTAGAAGAATAAATATTGAGGAATTCAGGAGATTTAAGAAATGTAACTCATGGAAAGAATGGGTATTAAAAGAGATTTTTGTGCACCGTTTCTTCAGACTTTATGATTTATTGAGGATTATAAAATAGCTATGAAATGAGACATAAAATAGGTGTATCTGTAATAGTTCCAGTTTATAATGTTGAGAACTATTTAGAACAATGTATACAGAGTATTTTGCGACAATCTTATTGTGATTTTGAGTTAATTTTGATTGACGATGGTTCTCAAGATCGGTCCGGTAAGATTTGTGATAAGTTTGCATTGAAAGATGATAGGATTATTGTTATCCATAAAAAGAACGAGGGGCAGTCAGCAGCACGTAATGAGGGAATAAAAATAGCATGTGGAGAATATGTATGTTTTATAGATTCAGACGATTGGATTGCAGAACAATATTTGGAATTTTTATATTCTTATGCAAAAAAGTATAATGCGGAGATTGTTCAATGTGGATATTTTTATGCTTATGTGTCTTATTGTTTAACTGATAAAAAAAATTGTTCTACGTTTTGTGATAGGATTATTGTTTATACAAAGGAAGAGGCAATGCTGCAATTAATACAGCATCAGGATATAAAAAACTTTTCATGGGGGAAAATAATATCTACTGCTATTGTGAAAAATAATTTATTACCAAATATTGAAAATTTTGAAGATTTATATTGGTTCCAAAAAATTGTTCATACTTGTAGTAAATATATTATTATGAATGTTCCAATGTATTATTATCGACAACATCAGTTAAGTTTAACTCATGAATATAATATCACTTCATTGTTATTGTTAAAAGGATGGGAAGAAAGAATTCAATTTATAAATAAATTTTATCCTAAATTGGGCGAAATCACATATATTGAATATTTGAAGCTGTTGATTTTTCTATATGGTTATGCTTGCCAAAATAAATATTTGAAGAAAGAATATGAAAAATATAAGCAATATGCTCTTGATAAATATGGAAGTATATGGGAACAACATATTAAAAATGCTTCTTTTTTATTACGTTGTAAATATTTCCTATTGTCTTATTCAGATATTATGTTGTTGGGAATATTAAAGTTAGAAGCTATTTATAATAGATGGTTTACTTCGCAAGCTCTATATCGAATAAAAATTGATTAAATTATGGGAGTCTTTTTATATTTTTGGAATAACGAAGTTAATGTGGGCGATTATGCTTCTCAGTATATAGTTTCTCATATTGCATGTGATAAGGTAGTTGAGAAAAACCCTTTTATCAAATTGAGTAATATATTATATAACGTCATAAAATATGTTTTAAGGAAAGAATCTCATATAGGAGACTATTGCAAACATTACCTTTTTATTAGGCAAAGAGTAGTCTTTTCTGTTGGGTCTATTTTAGATTTTGCAACTTCAAAATGTATTGTTTGGGGAAGTGGTTTTAGAGAGTATAATAGTGTAACATCTTGCCGGAACATAGTGGCAGTTAGAGGATATCTGTCATTACACCAGCTGAAAAATATTAGCCGTAAAATTATGATTGGTGATCCTGCATTATTACTTCCTCTTATTTATACTCCAATTTCCACTTTTAAAAAATATACCGTCTCTTTGATCCCTCATTATAAAGATTACCACCCGATCATAGCTTTAAATACGAAACAGTATAATGTTATAAAAACGCAGACGGAAAATGTGGAACAATTTATAGAAGATATATATTCATCGCAATATATATTATCTTCTTCATTACATGGTGTCATTATTGCTCATGCTTATAATATACCTGCGTTATGGGTTCGTCATGGGAATGTGGGATCATCCGATTTTAAGTATCATGATTATTTCAGTTCAGTTCATATCTCTTCTTATCCTTCCTTATGTATGGAGAATATTATTAATTATGAAGAATCAGATATTGTAGCTTTGTTTGATAGGTATCGGAAGTATGCCCTTCCGCAAATTGATATTCTACAATTACAACAAGGACTATTATCATGTGCTCCTTTTAAAATCAAGAATAAGTATACGCAATATATTAGTAAAAACTAAAAGGCACAATGAGAAAGAAGAATATATTTTTTGCTATAGACTCTTTAGGATGTGGTGGAGCAGAAAAGAGTTTAGTTACGTTATTATCATTGCTAGATTATTCTAAATATGATGTGGACGTACAATTGTTTCGTTACGGAGGTGAGTTTGAGTATTTTCTTCCTAAAGAAGTAAACTTATTGCCGCCTTTAGAATACACTAATTTTTTGAATCTAAGTATCATCAAGCAACTGCTAACATTTGATATTAAGAAAATTATTTCTCGTTGGAGTTATTCGTTATTAATTAGGAGAAAGAATCTTACTCATGCCGATAAAGCCAGATTTTATTGGAAATGTGCATCGAAATGTATTCCATTTTGTGATAAACAATATGATGTGGCAATTGGGTATGCTCACGGTATACCGACTTTCTATGTTGTAGATAAGATAAAAGCAAAAAGGAAAATTGCATGGGTAAATGCAATATATAATCTTCGCGGAAAAAACCGAGATTTTCAAAGAACTTTTTATTCTGTTTTAGATGCAATTGTTTTAGTTTCTTCTTCCGCTTTAGAACTGTTCTCTCAAGTTTATGCAGATTACAAGAGTAAAATGTGCATCATCATGGATATAATAGATGTTGATTTTATAAAGAAAATGTCTAATTTTCCTATGGACTACCCTATGAAAAATGATGTTCCTTTATTATTGACTGTTGCTCGCTTAGATAATGGACATAAAGGGTATGATATAGCATTGGAGGCAGCTAAAATACTACATGAACGCGGAGTAAATTTTCGATGGTATGTTATTGGAGAAGGAGAATTTCGTAATGAGATGGAATGTTTTATTATAAAAAATGGGTTGCAAGACATTTTTATTTTATTGGGAGCGATTCCAAACCCTTATCCATATATCAAGGAATGTACAATGTATGTTCAGACTTCTCGGCATGAAGGTTTTGGATTATCAATAGCTGAAGCTCGTATACTTAATCGTCCGGTTATTACTACAGAATTTGATGCTGTTTATAATCAAATGATACAAGGGAAAAATGGTATTGTAGTGAAGGTGAGCCCTGCTGAAGTTGCTAATGCTGTTGAATATATGTTGAATAATAAGAAACTGAAAGAGTCGATCATTGCATTTCAAAAGCAAGAGAAAAAAGGGAATAAGGAAGAATTAAATAAGTTCTATAATCTTATAAACGTTAATGGCTAAACTACATATTTTTATTTCTATTCATTATCTTGAAATAGGTGGCGCTGAGCGTAGTCTCTTAGGAGTGCTTAAGGCTATAGATACGTCAAAGTATGATGTAGACTTGTTTGTCTATCAACATATAGGAGAATTTATGTCACTTCTTCCAACAAATATTCATTTGTTAAAAGAGCATAAGCGATATGCTTCAATAGAAGCTTCGATGAAGCGAGTGTTAATAAGAGGATATGTCGATATTATCCTTGCACGATTCTGGGCAAAGTGGAAATACTATAAATATATGAAAGAAACAGGATGTACCGAAGGATCTTCCATTTTTCAGTATGTAGCTGATACTGTTACTCCTTTGTTATCATCTCTTTATAAATATGGGGAATATGATTTAGCTATTAGTTTTTTAACCCCTCATAATATTGTTCTTGACAAAGTAAAGGCTAAAAAGAAAATAGCTTGGATACATACGGATTATTCTACTATACAGGTGAATGCTCTACAAGAACTGAAAGTATGGGAACGATATGATTATATTGCTTCTATTTCTGAAGAAGTAACGACTGCTTTTTTGAAAACTTTTCCATCATTAAAAGGTAAAATTGTATTGATTGAAAACATTCTTTCTTCTGCTTTCGTCAGAGAGCAAGCAATACAACAAGATGTGTCAAAAGAGATGGAAACGGAAAAAGGAGTGGTTAAACTTTGTTCTGTGGGGCGTTTTACTTATCCAAAAAACTTTGATAATGTGCCATTGATTTGCAAGAAGATAGTTGAACGAGGTGTTGAGGTCAAATGGTTTATTATTGGTTATGGTGGAGATGAAAAATTGATAAAAAAACGTATTCGAGAATGTGGAATGGAACAGTATGTGATTTTATTAGGAAAGAAGGTAAATCCGTATCCCTACATGAAAGCTTGTGATATATATGTACAACCTTCACGTTATGAAGGAAAAGCTGTAACTGTGAGAGAGGCACAAATACTTTATAAGCCAGTAGTAATAACAAATTTTCCTACGGCAAAGAGTCAATTGCAAGATGGAGTAGATGGATTGATTGTTCCGCTGGATAATGATTTAGCAGCAAAAGGTATTGCGAATTTTATAAAAAACGTCTCTTTACAACAGAGATTCATCGAATATATGCAGACACATGACTATGGGAATGAAAAAGAGGTGAAGAAAATATATGCTTTAATGGAAGAATGATGAAAAAATGTTTCTAATTTATCTTTTTGTAAATATATAATAAGTTGTTAAAACTATGATCCCCAAAATAATTCATTATTGTTGGTTTGGAAGGAACACGTTGCCAAGCTCTGCTCAGAAGTGTATTGCTAGCTGGAAGAAGTATTTCCCAAATTATGAGATAAAAGAATGGAATGAAGACAACTTTGATGTGAATATCATTCCTTATACAAGAGAAGCTTATAGTGTGAAGAAGTATGCTTTTGTGAGTGATTATGCACGTTTTTGGGTACTATATTATTATGGAGGACTTTATTTTGATACGGATGTGGAGGTTATAAAGAGTATGGATGATATAGTGGAGCGTGGAGCGTTTATGGGAATTGAGGGTCCTGTAAGATTAGAGGAGACATCTGTTTTAGCAGTTGCTACAGGATTTGTTTGGGGATGCAATCCAGGACTTGGGCTAGGATGCCATCGGAGACTTGCTCTTTATCAATCAATACTTGACTATTACGCTACGCTTCATTTTTTGGATGAAAAGGGGAAAATGATTCCAGGTACCGTAGTGAAGCATACAACAGAGGTATTGATAAAATATGGATTGCGGGTTACTAATGAGATACAGAAAGTGGCGGATGTCTGGATTTATCCGCAAGATTATTTTAACCCGCTTGATGATGCTACGGGACGTCTGAATATTACAGAAAATACACGTAGTATTCATTGGTATTCTAAAACGTGGGTAAGTAATTACGGACCGCTGCGCATTAAGTTTACTCGTTTGATTCATCGGTATTTAGGGGTTAATTCTTTGGCTTGGCTTAAAAAACTAGTAAGAAAATAATGTTTCCTGCTCAATATTATTATCCGGTTTTTATTTATTCAGTTTTGTTATTGTCAATAGTGCAATATTTAAGCTTGCAGTCTGTCTCTCAGGATACTTTGCTTTCTGTCAAGAAAGGAATGAGAGGGATAATGGTGTATTGCATTGCTTTTATTGTGATAGTTGGTTTACGTCCTATAAACGGATATTATTTTGGGGATACTGCAAATTATGCACATACTTATTATGGTTATCAGCAGGGGTGGATTCTGTATAAACCGGATTCTTCAGAATGGTTGTTCAACTGGGTGATGTCAAAGGCTTCACAAATAATGAGTGTACAAAGTTTCTTTTTGATTGTAGAAGTTTGCTATGTTGTTCCGATGTTATGGGCATGTAAGCATTTATTATCAAGGAATGCAGGAATTGCTATATTATTTTGTTTGGGAGCTTTTTCATTTTTTTCGTATGCTACCAATGGAATTCGTAACGGGATGGCTTGTAGCCTAATATTATTGGCTTTATCTTTTATTACAGGAGTAAAAAAAGAAAAGATTATAGCTGGTATTCTTTGTTTTTGTGCTTACAATATTCACCATTCTACAGCATTACCTATTCTTTGCATGATAATTGCCTATTTTTATAGAAATACTCGTATGGTTATGTATTTCTGGTTATTTTCTATACTGATAAGTTTAGTAGCTGGTGGAATAGTTGAGAGTTTCTTTGCTGGATTAGGATTTGATGATCGGTTAAGTGGATATATCAATAATCATCAAGATGATGATTATTTTAGCAGTACAGGTTTTAGATGGGATTTTTTGTTGTATAGTGTGATGCCTATTTGGTTGGGATGGTATGTGATAATTAAAAAGAAAATTATTAATCAGAATTATAAATTCTTACTTAATACTTATATTCTATGCAATGCGTTTTGGATTATGTTAATTCGTGCTTCCTTTTCCAATCGTTTTGCTTATCTATCTTGGTTTATGTATCCGCTGGTGTTGGCATATCCATTATTGACTTTGCCGATATGGAAGGATCAAGGAAAGAAAACTGGGATGATATTGATGGCGCATGTTTTGTTTACATATGGGATGTGGTTGATTAAAGGCTGAAAAAGGTAATATGAAAGTAGTAATGGAAAAGAAAACATTGACAGTATTTACTCCTGCTTATAATCGTGCACATACTATTAGTCGCACATATGAAAGTCTTTGTAGACAGACTTCAAAAGATTTTTGTTGGTTGGTGATAGATGATGGTTCTGTAGATAATACTAGAGAACTGGTAGAAGAGTGGATAAGAGATAACAAAATACCTATTCGATATATTTATCAAAGGAATCAAGGGATGCATGGAGCACATAATACAGCTTATCGAAATATTGATACGGAGTTAAATACTTGTATTGATTCTGATGACTATATGCCTGATGACGCGGTAGAAAAGATTGTAACATTTTGGAAGAAATATGGTTCGGATGAATATGCCGGAATAATAGGTTTGGATAAGGCGGATAAGGGGGAGATTATTGGTACGAAATTTCCGATAAATATGAAAATAACTACTCTTTCTGGTTTCTATCAAGGGGGAGGGAAAGGAGATAAGAAGCTAGTGTATCGTACGGAGGTAATAAAGAGATATCCGGAATATCCTCTTTTTGAAGGAGAAAAGTATGTAGGGCTGGCTTATAAATATATGTTGATAGATTTGGATTATAAGTTATTGGTAATCAATGAACCCTTAGTCATTGTGGATTATCAAAGCGATGGTTCTAGTGTCAATATGTATCAGCAGTATTGGAATAATCCCCGTGGGTTTGCTTTCTTTCGCAAAACGGAGATGAAAGTAACACGTAGTTGGAAAAGGCAATTTATAGTATGTGTACATTATGTGTCTAGTTCCTTTATTAGTGAGAATAAGCATTTTATTCAAGAGAGCCCAAAAAGATGTATGACCGTTTTTGCCATACCTTGGGGGTGGCTTTTGTTTCGGTTGATAAAACGGAATGTATTGAGAAATAAAAAACTTCAAAAACCGACTTAAGGATAGTGTATCCTTTAAAAATAAAAGAATGAGAATACTTCAAGTAATAACCTCCATGCATATTGGGGGAGCGGAAAAATTGATAACAGAGATAGCTCCTTTGTTGCAAGCTAAAGGGCATCAGGTGGAAGTTTTGCTTTTTGACGGGACAAACACTTCTTTTAAAAAAGAACTGAAGAAGGCAGATATCCGAATCTTGGAGTTTTCCTATGGTGGTCCTGTTTATAACCCATTATATATTTTCCGTCTTATCCCATTGCTAAGGAAATATGATATTATACATACTCACAATACAGCTCCCCAACTTTTTTCTGCTTTGGCGGGTGCGTTATGTTCAGCGGTGCTAGTTACCACTGAACATAACACCTCTAATCGTAGGCGTGAGTGGAAGTGGTATCGTCTGATAGACCGATGGATGTATAATCGTTATCGTTCTGTTATTTGTATTTCAGATGCAGCGGAAGTGAATCTGAAGAAGTATTTGGGGGGGTTCCACACTCATATCGTCACTATTTATAATGGGATAAATATTCATCGTTTTATGGAAGCTTTGCCAGACGAAAAGTTGATGTGCCAAAAGGCAGATAGAAAGGTGATGGTGATGGTTGCCGGTTTCCGTTACCAGAAAGATCAAGACACTTTGATACGGGCTATGAAATATTTGCCAAAAGAGAAATATGAGATATGGCTAGTAGGTGATGGAGAACGTAGAACTTTCTTAGAGCAATTGTGTCGAGACGAGCAGATAGAAAATCAGGTTCGTTTCTTGGGGATACGTAACAATATTCCTGAAATATTGAAAGTGGCAGATTTTGTTGTTATGTCTTCTCATTTTGAGGGCTTGTCTTTGTCAAGTATTGAAGGAATGGCTGTAGGAAAGCCTTTTATTGCGAGTGATGTAGATGGGTTAAGGGAAATAACATGCGGAGCGGGAATCTTGTTCCCGCATGGAGATGCACAGCAACTGGCACGAGAGATTGAGCATTTGGCGGAAAACAGGAATTACTATAATCAAGTTGCGAAAAGATGTCTGGAAAGGGCGGAAGAGTATGATATATATAAGATGGTGGACGGATATGAGAGAATTTATAAAAAACTTTTCAAATAGAGTGATATGATGTCCATCCGTGATACTACTATATTAAAAGGTGTGGCTATACTTTTTATGTTATATCTCCATTTGTTCAATCAATTGGGAAATGTGGAATTGTGTACTACTTACTTATCCGTGGAAGATGTACCATTTGTTTTTCTATTCAGTAGATGAATAAATCCTGTCGCATTTTTTCTTATGTTAAGTGGATATGGGCTTTGTATTTCTTGTAAAAAAGGGAAACGGAGTTCTCTGAAAAGGATGCTGAGACTATACATACATTATTGGTTGTCAATGTTGATTTATGTAAGTTTGGGATGTTGGATAGTTGGCAGTAGTGTATATCCAGGTTCTTTAAGGAAATTGTTGGAAAATATGACGGGATGGTATTACTAACTATAATGGAGAAATATGGTTTTTATTTCCTTATGTTCTATTAGCTGTCACTTCTGTGGGTATTTTCCATCTTATGGATAGAATGAAATTCTTACCAGTTTTTCTTATCACGGGGACTATCTATTTTATTTCTTATTTGTTGATTCATTTATATGGCGCAGTTTATTTGCATTCTCATCAGTTGGCATATATGCCGATATTATATTTGAGTTTACTTTTCCCTTTTGTATTAGGAGCAATATTAGTTAAATATGATGTTGTTAATAAATGTAAATGGGGTATCTTTTTTTATCGCTATTGATGATTGTGCGTATATGCTTTGAAACTGGAATTTTTCATGTAATCTATGTTGCTATCTTTATTGTATTGTTTATGCAAATAAAAAGAGTAAAATGGTTGGATAGTTTTTTATGTGAGATGAGACACCGTTCAACAAGTATGTGGCTCGTCCATTCTTATTTTTGCTATTATTTGTTTCATGATTTTATTTATGGATTTAAGTATCCGCTAGTTATATTTCTAGTATTGTTCGTTTGTAGTTATATATCAGCATTTTTTATAGACAGTTTGAATGATAAGGTTTAAAAATTGTTTAAACTAAAAGCATAATAAACAATGTCAAGAAAAAAACTTATTCGTATTTCTACTGTTCCCACTTCTCTGAATACTTTTTTAAGAGGACAGCTTGAAATGTTATCTTTTCATTTTGAAGTAGTTGCGGTTTCTTCTCCTGATGCAGAACTTGAAGAATTAGGTAAGCGGGAAGGTGTACGTACAGTGGCTGTTTCGATGGAACGGCATATTTCATTGTTACGTGATTTTATTTCTTTGATTCGTTTGATTATGTTGTTCGCTAAAGAACGACCGTACATAGTTCATTCTATGACTCCTAAGGCTGGATTACTTTCGATGATTGCTGCGTGGTTAACTCGTGTTCCTGTTCGTATGCATACATTTACGGGGTTAGTATTTCCGACGGCCACTGGGATGATGCGGAGAATTTTAATTCTAATGGATCGCATTACATGTTTTTGTGCTACTTATATTAATCCGGAGGGTGAGGGGGTAAAACGAGATTTACAACGTTTTCGGATTACTTCAAAACCGTTATACATTATTGCTAATGGTAATGTCCGTGGAGTAGATATGAATTATTATAATCGTACTTCTGAGGTAATGGAGAAAGCTGAGAAGATTCGGGAAAATGGAATATTCACTTTCTGTTTTGTTGGCAGATTGGTAAAGGATAAGGGCATCAATGAATTGATTTGTGCTTTTGTTAAGCTTTTTGAGTTACATAATGAGATTCGTCTGTTGCTGGTTGGAAGAATGGAGGACAAACTTGATCCATTGTTTACTTCAACAATTGAGCAAATAAAGAACCATAAGGCTATCCGTTATGTGGGATTACAAAATGATGTGCGCCCTTATTTGGCAGCTTCTGATGCATTAGTTTTCCCATCATATAGAGAAGGATTCCCAAATGTAGTTTTGGAGGCGGGGGCAATGGGATTACCTTCTATTGTGACTAATATAAATGGAAGTAATGAAATTATTATTCCTGATGAGAATGGGGTAATTATATCAGTTCGGGATGAGGAGGCAATTTTTAGAGCGATGAAATTTTTCGTAGAAACTCCTGATGAAGTAAATAGTATGGCTAGAAAGGCACGTGAATTGGTTGCATCTCGATACGAACAGAATCTTATATGGTCAGCTTTGTTGAAAGAGTATAAATATTTGATAAAAAATGGTTGCCAGCATAATAAATGAAAATGAGAAAATGAAAAAAGTGATAGTATTTGGTGCTACTGGAAATTTAGGGGCTTATATAACAATCTATTTAAAATCTGTGGGATATGATGTGATTGCTGTGGGACATCGTAAAGATGATAACGGTTTCTTTGCTTCAAGAGGAATGAAATATTATTCAGTAGATATAACAAAGCCAGAAGAGTTTGAACAATTACCTACAGAAAATATTTATTGTGTGGCTCATTTTGCAGGAGAGTTACCTTCCCGTTATTCTTTTCATGCTAGTGATCTAGTGCAGTCGATCACCATTGGAACACTTAATGTATTGGAATATATGCGTTCATGTGGTTGTAAGAAAATTATTTTTCCGCAGACTCCTTCCGATATGTGTCAGTATCACAATAATGGCTCTGTAATACCGGTTGATGCTCCTCGCCATTTTCCGCTTACTGGCGATCATAGTATATATACTATTGCTAAAAATGCAGCAGTGGACCTCATAGAGCATTATCATGCGGAGTATGGATTCAGCCGTTTTATATTACGTTTTTTCACAATCTATCAATATCATCCCAACGCTTACCATTATCGTGATTTCCAGTTTCATCTTATGCCATATCGTATGCTTATGGACCGGGCTTCCAAAAGTCTTCCCATTGAAGTATGGGGAAACTGTAAAAAAGCCAAAGAGATGGTTTATATCAAAGATTTTGTGCGTGTAGTTGAGAAGTGTGTTTCATCCCCACTTGAAGGCGGTATGTATAATGTGGGTAATGGGTGGCAGGTATCGTTGGAAGAGCAGATAAAAGGTATTATAGAGGTGTTCTCTCCGAAGGATAATCCTTCTAAAATCATTTATTGCCCCGAGAAATCTGATCCTTTGGAGAATGCCTTTGACGTAAGCAAGACGTTCAGTGAACTTGATTATAAACCTGAATTCAGCTATATTGACCAACTCCGTGATTTTAAGAAAGAAATGGAGGAGGAACCTATGGCTCAATTGTGGGGTGTAAAGACAGATTATCCAAAAAACTGTAAAAACAAATAGGATGTACACACATTTTTTTAAACGCATAATAGACTTTTGGATAGCATTGGTCACCCTTATACTTATCAGCCCTGTCTTGTTAATAATCACGATTCTTCTTTATGTTTTCAATGAGGGTGCTGGTGCTTTTTTCTTGCAGGAACGTCCGGGATTACATGGAAGGATATTTAAGATTATAAAATTTAAGACTATGAATGAACGCAAGGATGCGTCAGGCAAACTTCTTCCGGATGTACAGCGTATCACCAAGTTTGGTCGGTTTGTCCGTAATACATCTCTTGACGAACTTCCGCAGTTGATTAATGTATTGAAAGGGGATATGGCACTTATTGGTCCTCGTCCGTTATTGGTTAAATATCTTCCTCTTTATAGTAAAGAGCAAATGCGCCGTCATGATGTCCGTCCTGGTATATCCGGTTGGGCACAGTGTCAAGGGCGGAACTCTCTTTCATGGACTGATAAGTTTGCGTTAGACGTATGGTATGTGGACCATATATCGTTGGTGACTGATTTGAAAGTGGTTTTCGTTACTGTAAAAAAAGTGTTATGTCGTGAAGATATAAATACATCTGATAAAAGAGCAGCTGTTACAATGGAAGAATTCAATGGTCATAATTAAATATAAATAATATAGAATATGAATGTAAAAGCTATAATGCAATACTTGGGTAAATGCCGTAGAGAGATATCTGAGCTAGCCAATGTGAGGGGAGAGAAGTCAGTCTCTTATTGGTTTGATTATCTTTGGTGTGCAGTAAGACATGGTTGTTTAATTCGTCAATATGTGTATGGTGAGTTTTACAGGTTATCGTCTATTGATCGAAAAGAATCGATGACTTATCCAAGATTGATAAAAGTCTTTAAAAAATTGAATCATCCTGATTATGTTCATCTGCTAGAGAATAAAAGAGATTTTAATGTTCATTTTGCACCATATGTAAAACGTGAATGGATATATATACCGGAAACAGACTTTAATACTTTCTGCGAGTTTGCAGATAGACATAATTATGTTATTGTGAAACCTTTGGATCTATGTGAAGGGCAAGGAGTTTATGGATTGCAGCTGCTAAAGGATAATGACAAAAGAAAGGCTGTTTATGAAGAACTTTCCGGAAAGAATATAATGGTTGAGCAATGTATTAAACAGCATAAAGATATGAATATGGGTGGTCGTTCTGTTAACACTATAAGAATGCATACCATACTTGACAAAGATGGAAATGTTCATTGTTTTAAACCGGTATTTCGTGCAGGGGTGGGTGATGCTGTTGTTGATAACTATTGTGCAGGAGGATGTTGCTATGAGGTTGACTGGAGCTAGGTGTTCTGATTACTCCTAGTTTGTCTAAAGACCACATACAACACAAAATACATCCTGGAACGAATAAGATTGTTTATGGTTATCAAATACCTAATTGGGATAAAGTAATCGTTGACATTACAAATGCTGCAAAGATGCTTCCTCAATGCCGCTTTATAGGTTGGGATATTGCAATAACTGATAATGGTATTGAACTGATAGAAGGAAATCACAATCCAGACTATGAGCTTATAGAGTTTTTCGGTACTCGTGGCTGGTATGCAAAAACTAGAGAATGGATAAGTTATTGATAAATACATTACAAACACCTTGCTTTTTACTGGATGAAAAAGAGTTGGGCAGGGGAATTAACGAGTTTTACCGTTCACTGAAAAGACACTTTGCACATTGCATTGTTGGATATTCGGTGAAGACAAATTCGCTACCCTATGCGATAGTAAAAGCTAAGGATTTTGGTTGTTTTGCAGAGGTTGTTTCAGATGATGAACTGGATTTGGCTTTAGAGTGTGGCTATAAAATGAACGAAATTATATTCAATGGTCCCATGAAGTCTAAGGCACGTTTTCTTGATGCTTTAAAGAGAGGGGCAATAGTTAATATTGAAACCCACCGCGAATTAGAGTGGTTAAAAGAGTTGCCTTCTGATGGACTTTATAAAATAGGTATTCGTCTTAGTGTTAATATTTCAGATGTGTCGCTTGAAGATGCTGAAGGTGAGAATGATTTTAGTCGTTTTGGATTTAATGATGAAACAGAAGAGTTTTCCAATGCTCTTGAGACGGTAAGAAGTATTCCTCAGGTGGAATTGGTAGGACTACATATTCACCGAACTAGTCATAGCAGAAGTGTTAGATTCTATAAAAGGTCTGTTGCTTATGCTGCGAGTGTAATAAAGAAGTATCATCTGGATCTCGATTATCTTGATGTTGGAGGAGGATATTATGGCATTTTTCGTAATGCTCCTACCTTTGACGATTATGTGGCAACAATCTATGAATCTCTTCAGAAACAAGGTCTGGAGAAACTTGCAATCATCGTGGAACCGGGTAATGCGTTGACAGCTTCGTCTTTTACGTATTATTCGCAAGTGATAGATGTAAAACAATTACCGGATTGCCGGATACTGACAACGGATGGAACACGTAATGACATAGATCCTTTTTTTCATAAAAATGGATATATGACAGAGATAAATCGTGCAAATGAGTCTGGACAGGTTGTGCCGTTACAAATAGTGGCGGGTGCTACTTGCTTGGAGTATGACCAATTGTTCAGGTTAGAAAACCAACAGGAAATGGAGGTTGGTGATGTGATTGAATATAAGAATGTAGGTGCCTACACCTTATCGTTAACGCCAATGTTTATCAACTATTTTCCAAGAGTATATTCACTTTCTTCTGATGGACTGAAACTTGTTCGTGATAAATGGACAGCAAAAGAATACATACAAAAATCAAATATATAATCCCAATGAAACCTAGTATTTTGTTTAGCAGTGCAGGAAGGCGTGGTCGTTTGCTTCGTAACGCACAAGAATCAATCGGTTCAAAATGTGATATCAATGCAACCGATAATAATGCAACGGCCCCTGCACTGTACTTTGCGACAAACGAATATGTTGTTCCGCGCATCAATGATCCCGAATATGTTGATACGGTGCTTGATATCTGTAAAAAAGCTAATGTAAAGGCTATAACCACTCTCATAGATCCTGAAATTGAGATTCTCTCTGCGAATCGTGAAAAATTCCTGGAGGCTGGTGTGTTGCCGCTTTGTCCTGCAGATGAGATTACTGCTCGTTGTTGTTTTGACAAATATGAGATGTTCAAATATCTCACAGAGAAAGGTATTCCTACTCCGTTGACTTATCATGATTTTGATGATTTTAAAAAGGGAATAGATGAAGGTAAGATCTCTTTCCCTATATTTATGAAACCCATTTGTGGAAGTGGTAGCGTTGGTGCTCATAAAGTGAATACTATGGAGCAAGCCGAGACTGATTGGTTCTCTGGCGAACATGATTATATTATTCAGGAATTGATGACTGGGGGAGACTGTGATGCGGATGTTTATGTGGACGCTATTAGTCATAAGGCTGTCGCAGCTTTCTTGAAACGTAAGATTGAAACTCGTATTGGTGGAGCAAGTAAGACGATCTCTTACAAAGATCCTATGTTGTTCGCTTTTATTGAGAAGGTTGCTTCAGTATTCAAATTTTGCGGTCCTCTTGATATGGACTTCTTCATTAAAGATGGCCAGTATTATTTATCAGAAGTAAATCCACGTTTTGGTGGTGCCTACTTACATGCTTATGGAGCAGGTGTCGATTTCTTCCCTCTTATTTGGAACAATATGAATGGGATAGAGAATCAATCTCAGATTGGTCAGTATGACGAGGATGTACTTATGCTGATGTACGATGATGTGGTTATACGAAAGAAATCTGAGTTAGTGAATGATAATTTTTCAATATTGTAAAGTCAAAAGCTAGATAAAGTTAGAGAAACTATCTTTGATAGTACTAAGAAAGTGATAATTAATTAAAATTATGAGCTACGTTCCTGAAAAAACAATTTACCTCTGCCTTGCTCACATGAGTGAGGAGGGGATTGAACAGAAATATGTAAAAGAAGCATTTGATACTAATTGGGTAGTACCTTTAGGACCAAATGTGAATGCGTTTGAGAATGATCTCAAGAACTTTGTTGGAGGAGAAAATGAGGTTGTGGCTTTGAGTGCCGGTACAGCCGCTGTACACCTTGCTCTTATCGGCTGCGGTGTGCAGTCAGGTGATGAGGTATTGGTGCAGTCCTTCACTTTCTGCGCTTCTTCGCATCCCATCACTTATCTTGGTGCAAAGCCGGTGTTTGTGGGCTCGGAAAAAGAAACCTGGAATATGGATCCTGTACTGCTTGAAGAGGCTATCAAAGATCGCATTGCAAAAACCGGTAAAAAGCCTAAGGCTATTGTGCCTGTGGCTCTTTATGGTATGCCTTATGATTGCGAGCGCATCATGGAGATTGCCAATCGTTATGATATTCCTGTGGTAGAGGATGCAGCTGAAGGGTTCGGCTCCAAATTCGGTGGTAAGGTGTTGGGCACTTTCGGCCGTTTTGGTGTACTTTCTTTCAACGGTAACAAGATGATTACTACATCGGGTGGTGGCGCCCTAATCTGCCGGAATGCTGAGGATAAAAATACTATTATGTGGTATGCAACCCAAGCTCGGGATGCTTATCCTTACTATCAGCATACTGCGATCGGTTATAATTACCGCATGAGTAATGTTTGTGCCGGTATAGGTCGCGGGCAGATGACCGTTGCCGATGCTCATATTGCTCATCATAAGCATGTGCAGGCACTTTATGAAGAATTGTTGGCGGATGTGGAGGGTGTGCATATTCACAAGCAACCTGCTGATTCCCGCTATGATTCTAATTTCTGGCTTTGTACTGCTACCATCGATCCGGAAGTGAAGGTGGTAGGGCAGGAGAATGCCTATAAGGAAGTTATCAAGACTGCTGTGGGGGGTGCTGCCGGTGTGATTAAAGCCGTAGATAGTGCTGTAACTGACTGTCAGCCGAATGAGAATGTGGAAGCATTACGTATATTCATGCTATCTAAGAGGATAGAATGTAGGCCTGTCTGGAAGCCGATGCATAAGCAGCCGGTTTATGCGGATGCTCCTTTCTATACTAATGGGGCGGAAGAGGATATTTTCAAGGTAGGATTTTGTCTACCTGCGGGTCCTTATGTGACGGATGATGATGTACGTTATATTGTGGAATCAATCAAAGGAGCGATTGGCTTTTAAAATAAATATTCGCAAAAAACATTTGGTATGTAGATAGAAAAGTAGCACTTCATTGCTGATGTAAATAACTTCTATACCACAAAAGGTAATTTTCGTCTAGCTTGCTCATAAGTCATCACAGTGACATGAGCATTATCCCAAACCTTAGTATATCCTCTTAGAGCTTCCAGACAATTATCCTTGAATGCGCCTATATATCCTTTCGAACTATCCGCTACATTGATTATTGTAATGAAATAGGCTTCCAGGCAAAAACTGTGCAAATCCACATTTTTTTCATTCTCCAGAGTTTGCCCAAAAGTATTTTGATATTTTGCTGCTAGAAACATTTGCATCGTATCAACCACCTTCTTGGTTATATTCCATTTACGGTCTGCTGTATTTGCCGATTCCAAACTCCCCGTTGCTGTATAGTCTTTTAACTCTATAGCGTAGAATTTCTTATCTTCATAATCTATCCAACAAGCGTCCATCTCTTTGAAATTGAAACAGCTTATGCTTTTATGAGGCTCTGTCTTCTCAAAACGAAACCAATCATCTGTTGGAAAATCAAGCGTAATTCCACTTTCTGTAAAACCTGCCATAATTACATCTTCATATCAAGGTCAATGTCTTCATCATACATGGCCATACTTTCATTAATAATGGAATTGTCCGGCAAACTCTCTCTCAAATTTCCAAAAAAAGTATTGATAGTTCCTCTGTCGTTTCTGTTTAATGAACAGCACATAATATCCATCGCATTGGAGCGTGCTTCTATATGCAGTTGCTTTAGTACAAAATAACTGTGAGTTGTAATAAATATTTGTACACCTTTCTTCGCGAGCTCTGAAATGATCTTCATCAATGAGCGGATAGCTCCCGGATGCAGATTATCTTCAGGCTCATCGAGAATAAGTACGGAGTTCTTATTAAGTTGTCCGTTTTGAATTAGTGTGGACAATATACCTATATGTTTGACTCCTTCTGCTGTTAAAGGGAGGGCAAATTCGGTATTGCCTTTCTTGAAGACAAATCGTTCCGTATTTTCCACTTGTTTCAACTCGCCGGAAAACATTTCGGACATTTTGTTTAATATATCCTGAAATTCGACATTGGCGTCCCCTTGTACCACAGGTATATCCAACAAATCAATAAGATCCAATGTTGTATCATCATAACCGGGAAAGAAGTACTGACGGGCAATCGCTTTTATCGTATTAAAAGCGGTGATGACTTCCTTTGCGGGAATAAATATGTAATTGGTAATCTCACTGCTATTTCCGTTCGCAATAGTAACATCCGTAATAGTAGTACGGGTATCTACTCCAAAAGAAAAGTTGACTTTCGAATCTTCTTTAAAGTTTAATTCTACAGATAGTTTTTTGGGAGTGCCATTCTTGCGCACAATATCACTCAAACCTGCCCTTTTAGGGGTGTATACGTCGAAAAGCTTCTTGGATATGATATTCTTGAATGAAATATCCGGATGGTGCACGGTTTGCTTGATATATAATTCCTTGGCTTTTCCAACAGAATAAATCATCTTCAAGAGTGCAGTCTTACAGGTATCATTCTTTCCAAGAATAACAGTCACTTGTGGAAATGGAAACGGATTTTCAAAAGTCTCGAATCCCATTACATTGGACATCTTAAGCTTACTTATCATAATTTTTTCATTATAAGTATGACAAAGATACAGTTTATATCTCAAAAACAAGTAGTCCTCATAAAAGTTTTTTTGATGGTGCCAAAGGAGAAATACCCGTATCAGCTTATACTTGTCTATATTCTTTCACTGCATCGAAGCACGGACACCCTTTCATCGGGTTCAAATCATGATGTCCCACAATCAATGCTTTCGGAAACTGTCTTTTCAACTCTCTCAACAAAGCAAGCAAAGCCCCTTTCTGCTCCAATGTGCGCGTATCCTTCGGCTTTCCGTCCGCATCCAGTCCGCCTTCATAACAAACACCTATCGAATGGGCATTATGATTCCGGCAATGTGCCCCGGCCTCTTCAAGCGATCGTCCTCTGTGGATTTCTCCGTCCCGTGTGATATAGAAATGATACCCGATGTCGCGAAATCCGCGATGGCGGATATGATCCAGACGACAGGCTTCCGCCGAAAGGGATTTCCCCTCCGGCGTAGCACTGCAATGAATGATAATCAGTGTGATCGTTCTCATCGGCCTACATACAGCTTTGTATTCCGAACACTCCTCCGATAGCGGTGGCTACAGTGATAATGATTTTGAGAACTAGGCCCCATACGGAGCGGCGTGATGATGAATTGCTCATAAAACTACATTTTTAGTGATAAAATAATAAGAATTTAAAGGTAAGTCCTTCATTATAAAGAAGGACTTACACATAGATCGCGACAAGAGATTACTCTCCCGGATCAGGAGCTTCTCCTCCGTTCCCGTCCGGGTTCGGTTCAGGCGTATTGCCCGAATCGGAACCGCCACCGGAAGCGGTAGGTTTCTGATACTCCGCCTGCTGCTTCAGCTGGCTGTCGAGCTTCAGATTGGTAGTAGACAGATTACCGGTGGCACGGGCTCTGAGGCGCATCCCGGTGATATTCTTCTCCAATGAGAACTCTTCCAGCGTTTCGGCTGCTTTGCTGCGTATGCCCACACCGAAGATGGCGAGGTCGTCAATTTTCACACTCTTGCCGTCGAGCAGCAACTCCTTGATGCAATCCACCATGTCGGTGAGCACACCTTTGATGACACCACCGGAATACGGAGAATTGTGCTTCGACATGTGCTCGGCAAGTTTGCCGAGATCATACGTCTCATCGCTTACCGCACGGGCGAACCACTTACCCGCATTCACACCTTTCTTCTGCTGGTTCTGATAAATTTTGTAACGAATCATAAAATAATAAATTAAAGGGTTAAACATTGTGCCGCAGGGATTATTTTCCCTTTTGACGATACAAAGATAACACCTCGAAACTCCGGATAATCAGTAAAGTACGGTTACGGTCATGCTTTGTCTGTTATGTGCAATTATGGTCGGTTATTCAACGGAAAAGCGTTGGCTATGTAGAAAAAAAATGTTACTTTTGTGACAGTAAATCAGAAACTTATCCATCATGAAAGAATTCAAGATACGTGCGTATGGCCGTATGGAACTGGCGCAACTCTATTCCCCCGAACTAACCGGCATTGCCGCTTACCGGAAGATGAAGAAATGGATCCTGCGGTGTCCCGGACTTCTGCAACGCCTGTACGATTTAGGTTATCAACCGGAACATCGCTCTTATACACCGCTGGAAGTGCGGGTGATTGTGGATGCTTTGGGAGAGCCTTGATAGAGCAGTGCTTTACATAGGCTAAAGCATAGCTTTACGACCTCTAAAGCTATGCTTTAGGACTTATAAAGCACTGCGTCTGCCTGACGGTGGGTGTAATGCGCCTATCGGGCGCGGTGGATACGGCGGGTACAGTGGGTACACTTTTCCGGGCCTCCCTTACACACGCACACGTGCGCGCGTATAAGTTCCTTTACCGTCCACATTGACAAGCACTCCTCTTTTCGTCAATCGTTTCAACCAGGCGAGGGCGGTATTTTCTTTGACTCCCATGTTGACAGCCTGTTCCACCAACTGTGCGCGAGTAAACTCTTCACCCAACTGCTCGAAGAGGAAATCACGGTCGGCATTAGACCGGTGGCTGGTTTCTACGGCAGGAAGGAAAGACAGAATGTGCGTGGCATGACAGTAGAGAGGTTCCGCAAGTGCAAGCACAGCCTTGAAGTCCTCCGGAGTGATGGTGACGTTCCAACGGGGGATGATACCGTCACTGATGTTGTCGGTAGGAATTTCCTTGTCCGGAGTAAAGGTGGGAACAGGGGATGCCTTGAGCTGATAGGGTTTCGGATTTTCGAGGACGCGCAATACGGCTACTTCTGCCATGATGCGACATAGATTGACAGCCAGGCGGGCTACGAAACTGTACATTTCTTTGCCGTTAGCTATGCTCGAACGGGTGAACAGGTGGGAGAAGAGCGCGTCGAATTCCTCTTTTTGCTCCATCGTGAGCCGGAGTGTGTGAATCCCATGTGCTTTTATGATGTCCAGTTTCTCTTTCCATTCCAATCCCATGACGGTAAATATCTCTTCCAAATCTGTCTTGTCCTCTGTAAACTGGCTTACCCATTTCCAGATGCCATGCAGGTAGTAGTACATTTGACGGGAGAAAGAACCGTCTTCCGTCGTCGGAATAAAAGTCTTGACCTGTGACGGAGTTCCGGAAATCAGGACGGAAAGAAAGCTCTTTTTCACTTCCCGGTATTCCTGTTCCGTACGTCGGTTGTAGGACAGGCGGTCGTGGTCGAACGCTTTGCGGAGCGTGTCACTCCAATGGCCGTAATCAGAGCCTATGGCGGTGGAGAGGGTATCCGCTTCGGCTTCACAGATAAGTCCTGTCCCTTCGGAATCCATGATGTTCTGCAGGATACCCGTACCGGTGTTATTGCCGGAAATGAGAAACATCCTGTTGGCGGGCATTTGCGGAGCTTCCACCTTTGCACGCTCTTTACCCATCGCTTCGTAAGCCGCTTTCTCTTTTTTATACACTTTCATCTGTGCGGCAACTTCCGCACGAATCTGGTCGTGGAGGGGTTCTACGAGTAGCCGGATATAGGAGAGGATGCTTTTGCCGGAGGCGGAAGGAGCGATGACGAAACATTGCATACAGGGATACTGATATTTGCCGCCGTAAGAACAACGCACGTGCCGTTCCATACAGGAACCTAAAGCTGTCAATGCTCCCAACAGCATGATATCATGTTGTGCCGTAGTGTTGCCGTAATTTATGATGCGTTGCAGAAACTCCGGCCAGTCGGCTTCGGGGAAGGTGGGGAGCGGGTGCTGCGGTTCACTGCCGGGCAATAGTTCTTCTTCTTCTCCTCCTTCTCCGGAAGTTCCGTTGTTTCTTACCTTATTACGCGCGCACGTGTGTGTGGAAAAAAGGCGGGGTGCATTTACTGTACCTTTTGTACCTGCGGAGCTGTTCATAACTTCGTCTTTGCGGATGGTTACTCCTGCTGTTTCGGCGAGATGGAATACTGTGCCCAGATGCACGTCCCCGTGTTTCGTGGTGAGCGCGTTGGAGAATACCCGTTCGGCGTGTTCGCGTTGATACTTGGCGGACAACCGGCAGATGCGGTGAAAATAGTCCCGTCCGGCTTCACCGCAATCTGTCGCGATGGCAAAGGCTAGTTGTACATATTCGATGTAAGTGGGGGCAATGTCTGCCCCTGCCGTCTCGACAGCTTCGACAAGACGGTGTAAAGATTCGATTTCATCCATTTTTTTTGAGGATTGATTATAAATTATGTTAGATAGTTCTGAACAGTGCTTCCGGGTCGTGGCTCAGGAAACAGGCCCTTACCAGGTCTTTCCCCGAACCGTCTACGCCTTTGGCGGTTGCCGTGGCGGAGTTGTCCGTTTCCGGACCGTATGCCATTTCGACATATTGCATTGCTTTGTCTGTGCTTTCTGTGATATTCCGTACCTCGTCTGTCGGATGTGGCATTCCGGCGGGTATGAAGGCTTTCACACCCCGTCCGCTCGGACTGATATAGACAAGCACGGGGCGGAGGAAGGGATCGTCGAACAGGGTACGGCGCATTCCGACGGCTTCTTCATAGGAGTCGAGGTGGTCTACGTCTATCACTATCAGTCGTGAGGGGGATACGAAACACTTGCCGGAGCGACGGGTGAATGTGCCGCAGGGAGTCACGTAGGGCAGGAGTGTGGCTTTTGCCGTCCGTATGTCCGGGGTGTTGCGTACTTGCTCGGTCAGGAGCCTGAGGTTTTCGTTGCAGGTAATCATCTGGAAAACCTGTTCGACGGAGACTTCACAGAAGGGGAGAAGTGTGGCGGGAGTGACTATTCGTCCCTGTTCGTCTCTGAGAGGGGCGATGGGAGGCATGAAATAGGACATTCTGTAATTGTTTGACATATTATATTGTTGTAATGAGTTTTAATATCTACCTTTGTGGAGAAATATAAATGTGCTTTATAATATGACGTAAAATTAGTAAATACAAAATAAACCTCATCCCGACATGTCGGGATGAAAGTGAAAATAATTAACCGTATCGTTTAATATTTAACATTAAATAAGAATGAAAAAGAAAAAAGTCAGTTGTGCGGCTTTAGGAACTTGCATTGTAGAGTTGCAGGACCGTGTGAATTTGAGAAATGTGGATGTATATAAGGCGCTAAAAATCGGGCACTCCGTCTATAATGATTTAAAAAAGGGGTAGATCGCAAATCGAGTAATTACATGAAAGTGATCCTATTCTTGCTTGATCACCTCAGTAAGGAGGAAGCCGAAGCGGAGTGGGATAGAGAGAAGTTGCGGTATCTGAAGTACAGGGAGAAAAAAGAGAGGGAGAGAGGAGAACGGTGAAACGATAATGGAGGAAGTAAAGGCAGGCGGGAAAAAGTTTCCTGCCTGCCTGCTTTTTGAACGGATATTTTTTGTAGCTTTGTGAAAAATATGATTGATATGGAAGCTTTGCAAAGATTATATCCCATAGGGATACAGACTTTTTCTGAAATTCGTGAGAAGAATTACCTTTATATCGATAAGACGGAATACGTTTATCGCATGACTCATTTTGCGAAATATGTGTTTCTGAGCCGTCCTCGCCGTTTTGGTAAGTCTTTGCTTACTTCTACTTTGCATAGTTATTTCTCTGGTCGTAAGGACCTGTTTCAAGGGTTGGCTATGGAGAGGTTGGAGAAAGAGTGGATAGAATATCCGGTTCTTCATTTTGATATGAGTATGGCGAAGCATGTGGATAAGGAGCGTTTGGAGCGTTTGCTTGACTTTATGCTTTCAGACTATGAGCGGACCTTCGGCCTCGATACAACTGCCGGTGATGCTAATCTGCGATTAACCCGTCTTATCAAGTGTGCTTATGAAAAGACAGGGAAAAAGGTTGTAGTTCTTATAGATGAATACGATGCCCCTTTGCTCGATGTGGTACATGAAAAGGAAAATCTAGGCGTATTGCGTAATATCATGCGTAATTTCTATAGTCCCTTGAAGGCTTGTGATCCTTATCTGAAGTATGTGTTTCTGACTGGTATCACCAAGTTCTCTCAGTTGAGTATCTTTAGTGAATTGAATAATATCAAGAATATCAGCATGGATGAATCATACGCTGCAATTTGCGGAATAACGGAGGATGAGATGCTAACGCAGATGAAAGAGGATATGGGGATGTTGGCTGCGAAATTGAATATTTCCCTTGAAGAGGTCTTGCTGAAGTTGAAGGAGAATTATGACGGTTACCATTTCACTTATCCGTCTCCCGACCTCTATAATCCGTTCAGTCTGTTGAATGCTTTTGCGGACGGCAAGTTCGGTTCTTACTGGTTCGGTAGCGGCACTCCTACATACTTGATAAAGATGTTGGGTAAATTTGGTGTAAATCCTTCTGATATCGGTCCCAAACAAGCGAAAGCTTCCATTTTTGATGCTCCTACCGAGACCATGACGAATATCACTCCTTTGCTATATCAGAGCGGTTATATCACCATAAAGGATTATAATAAGATTCTGGACCTTTATACGCTTGATATTCCGAATAAGGAAGTTCGTCTGGGTCTTATGGAAAGTCTTCTTCCTAACTATGTGGGCAATGAGACCCCGGAAGCCACCACTATGGTTGCCTATCTTTTTTATGATATTCAGAACGGTGATATGGATTCTGCCTTGCGTCGTTTGCAGGCTTTTTTGTCTACCGTTCCTTATTGTGACAATACTAAATATGAGGGGCATTACCAGCAACTCTTTTATGTCATATTCAGTCTGCTGAATTATTATGTAGATATTGAAGTCCGTACTCCCCGTGGTCGAGTGGATGTGGTGCTTCGTACGAAAACCACGCTCTATGTGATGGAGTTGAAGCTTGATAAGACTGCCGGTGAAGCTATGGAACAGATCAACCTGAAGAATTATCCTGAACGCTTCTCTTTGTGTGGCCTTCCGGTCGTGAAAGTAGCGATAAACTTTGATAGTGAACGCTGTACGATAGGAGACTGGATGATTGAAAAATAATAGTAGTTCTAAAGAAAATATAGATATTGATATGGAAACTTTGCAAAGATTATATCCTATAGGGATACAGACTTTTTCTGAAATTCGTGAGAAGAATTACCTTTATATCGATAAGACGGAATACGTTTATCGCATGACTCATTTTGCGAAATATGTGTTTCTGAGCCGTCCTCGCCGTTTTGGTAAGTCTTTGCTTACTTCTACTTTGCATAGTTATTTCTCTGGTCGTAAGGACCTGTTTCAAGGGTTGGCTATGGAGAGGTTGGAGAAAGAGTGGATAGAATATCCGGTTCTTCATTTTGATATGAGTATGGCGAAGCATGTGGATAAGGAGCGTTTGGAGCGTTTGCTTGACTTTATGCTTTCAGACTATGAGCGGACCTTCGGCCTCGATACAACTGCCGGTGATGCTAATCTGCGATTAACCCGTCTTATCAAGTGTGCTTATGAAAAGACAGGGAAAAAGGTTGTAGTTCTTATAGATGAATACGATGCCCCTTTGCTCGATGTGGTACATGAAAAGGAAAATCTAGGCGTATTGCGTAATATCATGCGTAATTTCTATAGTCCCTTGAAGGCTTGTGATCCTTATCTGAAGTATGTGTTTCTGACTGGTATCACCAAGTTCTCTCAGTTGAGTATCTTTAGTGAATTGAATAATATCAAGAATATCAGCATGGATGAATCATACGCTGCAATTTGCGGAATAACGGAGGATGAGATGCTAACGCAGATGAAAGAGGATATGGGGATGTTGGCTGCGAAATTGAATATTTCCCTTGAAGAGGTCTTGCTGAAGTTGAAGGAGAATTATGACGGTTACCATTTCACTTATCCGTCTCCCGACCTCTATAATCCGTTCAGTCTGTTGAATGCTTTTGCGGACGGCAAGTTCGGTTCTTACTGGTTCGGTAGCGGCACTCCTACATACTTGATAAAGATGTTGGAGAAGTTCGGTGTTGAACCTTCTGAAGTCGGAGGAAAAACAGCAGCTGTGGAGGATTTTGATGCACCGACGGAGACAATGTCCAGTATTACTCCGCTGTTATATCAGAAGGGTTATATCACCATCAAGGGTTACGATAGCGAGTTGGGACTGTACACATTGGATATTCCTAATAAAGAAGTTAGGGTCGGCTTGATGAGGAGTCTGTTGCCTTATTATGTGTCTACACCTACTGAAAAAACGAATACCATGGTAGCTTATCTTTCGCGTGATATCCGTAATGATGATATGGATTCTGCGTTGCGTCGCCTGCAGACTTTCTTGTCTACCATTCCTTATTGTGACAATACGAGGTATGAAGGTCACTATCAGCAGATGTTCTACATTATTTTCAGCTTATTGGGTTCTTTTGTGGATGTTGAAGTCCGTACCCCCCGTGGTCGAGTGGATGTGGTGCTTCGTACGAAAACAACGCTCTATGTGATGGAGTTGAAGCTTGACAAGACTGCCGGTGAAGCTATGGAACAGATCAATCTGAAGAATTATCCTGAACGCTTCGCTTTGTGTGGGCTTCCGGTAGTGAAAGTGGCGATCAACTTTGATAGTGAACGCTGTACGATAGGAGAATGGAAATTACAGACTATTGATAAATGGTGAGTTACTATACGACTCGTTCATAATTGGTAACTCTGAATAGATAGAGTTAGGGTGAATGACAGGCGGGAATAAAAATCCCGCCTGTTTTTGTTTGGTCGGCTACCGGATTTTATCTACCTTTGTAACTTAATTAAGTGCATTTTTTATAAGCAAGAAAAAACATGATTCGAAAAATAATAAAAGCTCTTTGGATTTTATTGGCAATCGCAGTAGTGGCTGTCGTCATTATTTTTGTTTCTATTTCGAAAGGTTGGATCGGCTATATGCCTCCAGTGGAGGAACTGGAGAATCCAAGTTATAAATTTGCGACGGAGATCTTTTCTGAGGATGAGAAAGTGCTCGGTACTTGGTCTTATAGTAAGGAAAATCGTGTGTATACAGCCTACAAGGACTTGTCACCCAACATTATTAATGCGTTGATTGCGACAGAAGATGTTCGTTTTGCCGAACACTCGGGGATTGACGCTAAGGCGTTGTTCCGTGCATTTGTGAAACGTGGTTTGTTATTCCAGAAAAATGCGGGTGGGGGAAGTACTTTATCACAGCAGCTTGCCAAGCAGTTGTTTACGGAGAATGTGGCGAGAAATACTCTCCAGCGTCTTTTCCAGAAACCGATTGAGTGGGTGATTGCCGTAAAACTCGAGCGTTATTACACCAAAGAGGAAATTCTGAGTATGTACCTCAATAAGTTTGATTTCCTGAATAATGCTGTCGGTATTAAGACGGCTGCGCATACTTATTTTAACCGTGAACCGAAGGACTTGAAAATAGAGGAAGCGGCTACCTTGGTTGGTATGTGTAAAAATCCGTCACTCTATAATCCTGTTCGTTTTAATGAGCGTTCTCGCGGCCGTCGTAATGTGGTGCTTGGACAGATGCGTAAAGCGGGATATATTACTGAATCCGAATGTGATTCTCTGCAAGCGCTTCCTTTGAAATTGTCGTATAACCGTGTTGACCACAAGGAAGGTTTGGCTACTTATTTCCGTGAATACCTGCGTGGTGTGATGACAGCAACCAAGCCGGTGAAGAGTAATTATCGTGGTTGGCAAATGCAGAAATTCTATGAAGACTCCCTTTCTTGGGAAACGAATCCTCTGTATGGCTGGTGTGCGAAGAATAAAAAGAAGGATGGTTCGAATTATAATGTCTACACGGACGGACTGAAGATTTATACGACTCTCAACTCGCGGATGCAACAATATGCGGAGGAGGCGGTAGAAGAACATTTGAGTTATTTGCAACCTTTGTTTTTCAAAGAAAAAGTAGGAAGTAAGAATGCGCCATACGCAAGAGTGCTGCCTGCGAAACGGGTGGAAGAACTGTTGACGAAGGCCATGAAACAGACAGAGCGTTACCGGCTGATGAAAGAGGCGGGGAATTCTGAACAGGAGATTAGGAAAGCATTCGATACACCGCAGGAAATGACAGTCTTTTCGTGGATGGGAAGCAAGGACACGATTATGACTCCGATGGATTCGATCCGCTATTATAAGTCATTCCTTCGTACCGGCTTTATGTCGATGGATCCTATGAACGGGCATGTGAAAGCTTATGTTGGCGGACCTAATTATACATATTTCCAATATGACATGGCGATGGTAGGACGCCGTCAGGTAGGGTCTACTATCAAACCGTACTTGTATACGCTGGCTATGGAGAATAATTTTTCTCCTTGCGACCAGGTGCGCCACGTAGAGCAAACGTTGATTACAGAAACTGGGGAACCATGGTCGCCACGTAATTCCAATAAGAAACGTTATGGTGAGATGGTTACTCTAAAATGGGGACTGGCTAATTCGGATAACTGGATTTCGGCTTATCTGATGGGCAAACTGAATCCGTATGAATTGGTGCGGCTGATCCATAGTTTCGGAGTGCGCAACAAGGCCATCGACCCGGTTGTTTCACTTTGTCTGGGACCTTGTGAGATTTCTGTCGGAGAGATGGTGAGTGCATATACTGCTTTTGCTAATAGGGGGATTCGGGTGGCTCCTTTGTTTGTGACTCGGATCGAGGACAGTGAAGGTAATGTGATTTCTACGTTTGCGCCACAAATGGATGAGGTGATCAGTACTTCAAGTGTATATAAAATGCTGGTCATGTTGCGTGCCGTTATAAATGAAGGAACGGGCGGACGTGTCCGACGTTATGGAATTACTGCGGATATGGGTGGAAAGACGGGGACGACAAATGAGAACTCGGATAGTTGGTTTATGGGCTTTACCCCTTCGTTGGTGTCCGGCTGTTGGGTTGGAGGTGACGAACGTGATATCCACTTCGGATCGATGACATACGGACAGGGAGCTGCCGCTGCTTTACCTATTTGGGCAAAATATATGAAGAAAGTATTTGATGACCCGACTTTGGGATACGATCAGCAGGAAACTTTTAAACTTCCGGAAGGATTCGATCCTTGTGCCGGTTCGGAGACTCCGGATGGCGAGGTGGAGGAAATGGGACTGGATGATCTTTTCAACTAAAAAGATGCACAAATACATTGTTTGCATAGGGAGCAACTACAATAGAACGGAGAATCTGACTTTTGCCAGGCAGAAACTGGCGGAACAGTTTTCTCCTATCTACCGGGCACCTGAGTTGGAGACGGAACCTTTGTTCTTCAAAAATCCGGCTTTGTTTTCCAATCAAGTGATCATGTTCTTTTCGGATAAGGATGAGGAACTCGTGAAGAGGATACTGAAAGACATAGAACTGGCTTCCGGTCGTCTGCCGGAGGATAAGAAGGAAGAGAAAGTCTGTTTGGATATTGATATACTTTTGTATGATGATAAAATAATAAAACCGGAAGATTGGGAGAGGGAATATGTGCAGCAGTCATTATCCGCTCTTTATTCTTCATTATCTATTAAATAAATGAAATTTCTGGGAATTATACCTGCCCGTTATGCCTCTACCCGTTTCCCTGCGAAACCGTTGGCTATCTTGGGCGGAAAAACAGTGATACAGCGTGTGTATGAACAAGTAGCCGGTATTTTGGATGATGCGTATGTGGCTACTGATGACGAACGAATTGAGAAGGCGGTGAAAGCTTTCGGCGGTAAGGTGGTGATGACTTCTGTTCATCATAAAAGCGGTACGGACCGTTGTTATGAGGCTTGCGTCAAGATTGGAGGGGACTTTGATGTGGTAGTCAATATACAAGGGGACGAGCCTTTTATACAGCCTTCGCAGTTGAATGCCGTGAAAGCTTGTTTTGAAGATCCTACTACACAGATTGCTACATTGGTGAAGCCTTTTACTGCTGATGAGCCGTTTGCCGTACTTGAGAATGTGAACTCTCCCAAAGTGGTAGTCAATGCAAATTGGAATGCCCTGTATTTCAGTCGTTCTATCATCCCTTATCAGCGTAATGCCGAGAAGAAGGATTGGCTGAAAGGACATACCTACTATAAACATATCGGTTTGTATGCTTACCGTACGGAAGTGCTGAGGGAGATAACCGCACTACCGCAATCATCACTTGAGATAGCGGAATCGTTGGAGCAACTGCGCTGGCTGGAAAACGGGTATAAAATAAAAGTGGGGATCAGTGAAGTGGAAACGATTGGAATTGATACTCCACAGGACTTGGCGCGTGCAGAAGAATTTTTGAAAAATAGATTATAACGTTTATGGATCGCACGATACAGCCTGAGATACAACCTCTGAAAAATTTCCATATACAGACTCCTGTCAGGACAACGTTGCCGAATGGCATTCCGCTGACTGTTATTAATGCCGGTGAACAGGAAGTGGTGCGTATGGATGTGCTTTTCTCCGGAGGTCGCTGGCAGCAGTCGCAGAAGTTGCAAGCTTTGTTTACGAACCGTATGTTGCGCGAAGGTACGACGAAATATACGGCTGCCACCATTGCGGAGAAATTGGATTATTATGGTTCGTGGCTAGAACTCTCCAGTTCTTCGGAGTATGCTTATATCACTGTTTATTCATTGAATAAGTATTTAGCGAAAACGTTGGAAGTGGTAGAGTCGATGATTAAGGAACCACTGTTTCCACAAAAGGAGCTTCAAACTATTCTGGATACCAATATCCAGCAATATTTGGTCAATACCTCTAAGGTTGATTTTCTTGCACATCGTAGTTTGCTGAAGTCTCTTTACGGTGAACAACATCCGTGCGGGAAAATAGTGATGGAGGAGGATTATCATACCATAACTCCAGAAGTGCTTCGTGAGTTTTATGAGCGGCATTACCATTCCGGCAATTGCTCCATTTTCTTATCCGGCAAGGTGACGGATGATATCATTAGCCGTGTAACGGATATTTTCGGGATTCCGTTCGGGCAATATCAATTACAGATGCCGAAGTCGAGTTTCCCGTTTGCGGCTATACCTGAGAAGAGGATTTTTACGGAACGTGAAGACGCTATGCAGAGCGCAGTGAAAATGGGATGTACCACCATTACTCGCGAACATCCCGACTATCCGAAGCTGCGTGTGCTGATGACATTGTTCGGAGGTTATTTCGGTAGCCGTCTGATGTCCAACATTCGCGAAGATAAAGGGTATACTTATGGCATATCGGCAGGAGTAGTATTTTATCCGGATAGCGGCTTGCTGATTGTTTCGACGGAGACGGATAATGAATATGTGGAGCCGTTAATACAGGAAGTATATCACGAAATAGACCGGTTGCACCTGGATCCTGTATCTGCAGAAGAGTTGAGGATAGTGCGCAACTATATGTTGGGAGAAATGTGCCGCAGTTATGAATCGCCTTTCTCTCTCTCGGATGCGTGGATATTTATAGCTACTTCCGGTTTGAAGGATGATTACTTCGCACGTTCTTTGCAAGCCGTAAACGAGATTACTCCTGCGGAAATACAGGATTTAGCGCAGCGTTATTTATGCAAAGAGACATTAAAAGAGGTCATTGCAGGTAAAAAGTTGTCATAATTTGCTTTCCGGTAAGGGGCTTTTTGGGAGAGAAATCGTATCTTTGTCCAAATCGTAATTCTAAAAATGAGTAACAACTAAAATAAATGAAGAAATATCTATATACTACACTTTTATTGGCTCTCCTGGCACAAGAGGGGGTAATGGCACAAGAAAATGAAGGGAAAAAGGGCGGATTCTTCGGAAAGATAAAGGATACATTCTCTACAGAAATAAAGATTGGCAACTATACTTTTAAGGATGGCAGTGTCTATACAGGAGAAATGAAAGGACGCAAACCAAACGGGAAAGGAAAGACGGTCTTTAAAAATGGGGATGTCTACGAGGGTGAATATGTGAAGGGGAAACGTGAAGGGTATGGCATCTATATGTTTCCTGACGGAGAAAAGTACGAAGGACAATGGTATCAGGACCAACAGCACGGAAAAGGTATTTATTATTTTATGAATAACAACCGTTATGACGGTATGTGGTATCAGGACTACCAGCATGGCAAAGGGACAATGTATTATCACAACGGTGACTTGTATGTAGGTGGTTGGGTGAATGATAAGCGTGAGGGTGAAGGTACGTATACTTGGGCGAATGGCGCTAAATATACCGGTCATTGGAAGAATGACAAGAAAAACGGTAAGGGTACTATGAACTGGGATGACGGATGTAAATATGAAGGAGACTGGAAAGATGATGTCCGTCATGGAAAAGGAGTATTTGAATATACTAACGGAGATAAATATGAGGGTGACTGGGCAGATGATATCCAGCATGGAAAGGGCACTTATTTTTTCCATACGGGAGATCGTTACGAGGGTTCTTATCTCTTGGGTGAACGTACGGGTGAGGGAATTTACTATCATGCTAACGGTGATAAGTATGTAGGTAACTTCAAGGATGGTATGCAAGATGGGAAAGGAACTTTTACCTGGTCGAATGGTGCTGTGTACGAAGGTGACTGGAAAAATAACAGACGTGAGGGTAAGGGTATCTATAAATGGAGTAATGGTGATGTGTACGAGGGGGATTGGAAAGATAACCGTCCGAATGGTGAGGGGACTTTAAAGACTGTTGCGGGTATGCAATATAAAGGTGGCTTTGTTGATGGATTGGAAGAAGGCCAAGGGGTTCAGATTGATAAAGACGGTAACCGTTTCGATGGTTTCTTCAAACAAGGAAAGAAGAATGGTCCTTTTGTGGAAACGGATAAAGACGGGAAGATAATCAGAAAGGGAACATACAAATTCGGAAGACTTCAATAAAGTGGAAAATTGAGAGTTGGAAGTTGAAAGTTGGCTGCGCAATGAAGGCAGCGTTATCAAATAAAAATAATCGCAGGTTTAGTTCTTTACTTTACCTGCGATTATTTTTTATTTAGTTGAAAATGAAGTTTCGACTAGATGATATACTGTGAGCTGATTGACTCGTTGTTCATAACTCGTTTGATTGTCTCAGCAAACATATCGGCGATACTTAACTGTTTTACTTTCGCACACTTCTTAGCGTAAGGAATGCTGTCGGTAAATACCATTTCTGTCAGACCGGATTCCTGTACACGGAATGAAGCGGGATCGGACATTACGCAGTGGCTGGCAATAGCACGTACAGACTTTGCACCGGCTTCCAGCATAATGTTGGCAGCTTTGGTGATTGTTCCGGCTGTGTCTACGATATCGTCGATCAATACTACATTTTTATCTTTCACATCACCGATAATCTGCATGGAAGCAACTTCATTGGCTTTCTCACGCGACTTGTTGCAGAGTACCAACGGTACACCGAGATATTTGGAGAAAGTGCTGGCACGTTTTGAACCTCCTACGTCCGGTGTAGCAATCACCAGATCCTCCAATTTCAATGACTGGATGTAGGGGAGGAATACGGCTGACGCATACAAGTGGTCTACCGGAATATCGAAGAATCCCTGAATCTGGTCTGCGTGCAGGTCCATAGTAATCAGTCGGTCGATACCTGCAACGGAAAGCAGGTCGGCTACTAGTTTAGCTCCGATAGATACACGAGGTTTGTCTTTTCTATCCTGACGAGCCCATCCGAAATAGGGAATTACGGCTACAATGCTCTTTGCTGATGCACGTTTTGCCGCGTCAACCATCAGGAGAAGTTCCATTAAGTTGTCTGAGTTTGGGAATGTGGATTGAACCAAGAATACATGGGCGCCACGAATTGATTCCTCATATGAAACAGCAAATTCGCCATCGGCAAAATGGGTAATGTTCATATTTCCCAGAGGACAATTCAGGCTTGCGCAGATTTTTTCTGCAAGATATCTCGAGTTTGTTCCCGAGAATACCATAAAGGGTGCTTTTTCGCTCATTTTGTAATAGATGTTTTACCTATTTGTTAATTTGCCTGCAAAGGTAGGAATTTCTCTTATTATTTAGAAGGACTTATTGTATAAAAAATCATTTTCTCTCCAACTTATCGGAAATATTTGTAGATTTGCGTAATTAATGGATAGTTGACGATGGATAATGAAAAGGATTTCTTTAAATAATAATGTCCGAAGAACAGGTAATGAGGCACAGCATAGCTCATTATCGATTATTTATTATCCGTTATCTATTCTGATAATTCTTTCTTTGTTCTTCTCGTGCACTGATATGGTGCCGACTAAAGAGGTGCGTTTGATTGATTCGCTTAATGGAACAGCGTATGCTTATCGTTACCGAAATCTGGATTCTTCTTATAAATATGCCGAACAGGCTTATAGTAAGGTGAACTTTTATAAGTCGGGGAAAGCGGAAGCTTTAAATAATCTGGGATTCTGGGCTTTTATGAATATGGATTTTGACCGTGCCGAAGCGTCTCATAAAGAGGTCTATAAACTGACTAAAAACGAACTTGAGCTTTTGATTGCCGATATCGGACTGATGAAAATCTGTCAGAGGACGGCAATGAATAAAGAATTTTATGATTACAGGAACAGTGCGTTGAGACGTATGAAACGTATTCGTGAGGAAAGTGATTTGTTTGCCGACAGGCACGAAAAGCTTCGGCTGGATTATGCTTTTACGGAGTTCTTTATTGTTTCCGCCATTTATTACTATTACCTTCAGCAACGACAGGAAGCGATTGCGTCGCTCAGTCATATTCCGGAAGAGGAAGCATTGGCGGATACTAATCAATTGCTTTACTATCATTATCTTAAGGGGGCCGCTTCTTTGGTTGAAGCAAAGACACCGGAAGAGAGAAAACTACGTGAGTTTGATCATTTGTATTATACTTGGCGGGCGGCTGTTCAGAGCAATCATCCTTATTTCGAAGGAAATGGTTTGCAAGGTCTTGCCAACTTGATGGCTTCTTCCGATAGTTTCGAGTTTTTCCAGACAAGGAGAGGGCATATGCTGGAGCAGTTTGCTTTGCCGGTAGATTCTCTTTTACCTTTGCGCATGGCACAACTCGCGCTTGAGAGATTCCGCCAATATAACGACTTGTATCAGATTGCCGGAGCGTATGTTTCTATCGGAAAATATCTGAATGCGCACGGACGATATTCGGAAGCGCTGGATACACTTACGAAAGCATTGGATTGTGTGAATCGCCATCATATACTTTATTATCATCATGAAGCGGATACACTGGATAAGCTGCATACGTTTGCAGAAGGTGATACTACCTATACGGGAGTACCTTGGATTGCGCAGGAAAATGTGAAGACCGTTCCTGAATGGATTTCAAGGATTCGGGAACAATTGAGTGTATCGTATGCAGGGCTCGGAATGAAATATGCTTCTGATTATAATCGGAATATTTATCTGGATATTTTGAATTTTACCCGCCAGGACAAGGAACTGGAAAGTCGTTATGTGTCATTGGAAGCCGGTTCGCGCCAGATGACGCTTGTCCTTTCTCTGGTGATTGCCGGATTGGTATTGGTGGTGATTTTCTGGTGGTTCTTTAATAAGCGTTCTAAAATAAGAAACCGGTTGGATGTGGAACGTTTGCAGCAGATTTTAGGACTCTGCCGGGATATTACTTCATCCATCCCAATGAATGTCCCTTTGATTCAGCAGGGGATAGATCAGTTGTTTGGAAAGGGACGTATGAAATTGGAAATATCGGAGGAAGGTAAGGCGACGCTGTGCTCTGGATATCGGCTGAGCCGCGACGAGAAGGCTTTGGTCCACGTATTGGAGCCTTATATTATTTGGGCGGCTGACAATGAGCAGATGGTGGAAGCATTGAGTGACGAGCGGATGCAATTGGAAAAACAGCGGTATATCTATGAGCAGCATATTGCCGGAAATAAACGCCAGAACTTGATAAAAAAAGCCTGTATGGCTATCGTAAATGGTATCAATCCGTATATTGACCGTATTCTGAATGAAGTACATAAGTTGACGGAACGGGGATATATCGATGATGAAAAGATCAAGAAAGAGAAGTACCAGTATATCGACGAATTGGTTACTACGATCAATGAATATAATGATATTCTGGCTCTCTGGATTAAAATGAAGCAAGGAACGCTCAGCTTGAATATTGAGATATTCAGCCTCAATGAGTTATTTGAACTGGTAGGGAAAGGACGGCGTGCCTTTGAGATGAAAAAACAGACTTTGGAGATTGAACCGACCGTTGTCACGGTGAAGGCCGACCGTGCATTGACTCTGTTTATGATTAATACGCTGGCGGAGAATGCGCGTAAATATACTCCGGAAGGTGGGAACATCAAGGTATACGCACGTATGACGGATACTTATGTGGAGATTTCCGTAGAAGATAACGGACGAGGTATTTCAACGGAGGATGTGGAGCGTATCATTGGTGAGAAGGTGTATGATTCGCGCGTAATCGGGATGAAGAATGCGGAGGATCCGGAGGAACTGAAAGAAAACAAGGGGAGTGGCTTCGGATTAATGAACTGTAAGGGAATCATTGAGAAATATAAGAAGACGAATGATTTGTTCCGTGTGTGTGCTTTCAATGTGGAAAGTGAATTGGGTAAGGGGAGTCGTTTCTATTTTCGTTTGCCTTTAGGGATACGTAAGATAGTCGGTGTATTGCTTTGCCTGTTGCTTCCGGTAGGGATGGTGTCGTGTGTGCATGATTCTATTTCCCCCATGTTGCAGGAAGGAGATTCGATAGTTGTGGTTACGGATTCGGTATATGAGGATTTGCTGGATGCTGCGTCGGACTATGCAAATGCTGCATATTTTGCTAATGTGGATGAAGAATATGAACTAGCTTTGCAGTATATCGATTCGGCTATGATGTTATTGAACGAGCATTATGAGAAATATGCACGGGCGGAACATCCGCATCGTTATATGAAATTGGTTGGTGAGGGGATACCTGCCGAGATTAGTTGGTGGAATGAGTTGTTTGACTCGGATTATCATGTGATTCTGGACATAAGGAACGAAGCGGCAGTCGCTTTTCTGGCTTTGAAACAACTGGATGCGTACAGTTATAATAATTCGGCATTTACGGATTTGTATAAGTTGCAAGGAGAAGATCAGACGTTGGAGGCATATTGCAAGCAGTTGGAACGTTCGAATACGAACAAGACGGTGGGGATCATTTTATGTTTTGTCCTGTTGGTGGTTTTGTTGGTCGGGTACTATTTTCTGTATATGCGCAAGCGGCTGCAGAACCGACTGAATCTTGAACAGGTGCTCGAGATAAATCAAAAAGTGTTTGCAGCCTCTTTGGTCAGACCACAGGAGCAAGAGGATGCAGAAGCACTCCAACGAGAGGAGAGTACGCTAAAGGAAATCCCGCAACGCATAGTGGATGAAGCATTCGGGTCTGTAAATGAATTGCTTACGATTGACCGGATGGGTATTGCAGCGTATAATGAAACGACGCATAGGCTGGAATACGCTTCATGTCCCGGTCAGGAGATGCCGGAGATGGTACAGCAATGTTTTGATTCCGGTGAATATCTTGAACGACGGCATTATCTGGCTATTCCATTGAAGGTGGAAGCGGGAGGAGAACACCAGTGTGTGGGTGTGCTTTATCTGGAACGCAGGGAAGGGTCGGAGCAGGAAACAGATCGTTTGTTGTTTGAATTGGTGGCACGCTATGTGGCGATTGTGATATTTAATGCGGTGGTGAAATTGGCTACGAAATATCGGGATATTGAGTCGGCGCATGAAGAGGCACGACGTGCTCTTTGGGAAGACAGTATGTTGCATGTACAAAATATGGTATTGGATAATTGCCTGTCTACGATTAAACATGAAACAATTTATTATCCGAATAAGATCAAACAAATTGTCGGTAGGCTCAATATGCAGAATATTTCAGAGAAGGAAGAACGTGAGGCTGTGGAGACAATAACCGAATTGATTGAATATTATAAAGGAATCTTTACGATTCTAAGTTCGTGCGCTTCCCGTCAGTTGGAAGAGGTTACTTTCCGGCGGGTGGTGATTCCTGTACAGGAACTTTTGGATACTGCCGGAAAATACTTCAGAAAGTCAATGAAGAACCGGACGGAGAGGATAGAACTGGAGATAGGAACGGTGGACGCAAAAGTGATAGGAGATCTGAATCAGTTGCGCTTCCTATTGGAAAACCTGATTGACGAAGCGTTGGCGGTTCACGAAGACGGTCTGTTGCGTTTGCAGGCACGGCAGGATGATGAATATATTCGCTTTCTTTTTACGGATACAAGACGCGAGAAGAGTATGGAGGAACTGAACCTGTTGTTTTATCCGAATCTGGCACGTATGACTGCCGGTGAAAAAGGGGAGTTGCGTGGTACGGAATATTTGGTATGTAAACAGATTATCCGCGATCATGATGAATTTGCAGGACGCAGGGGATGTCGTATTAATGCCGAACCTGCTGCAGATGGAGGATTTACGGTTTATTTTACTGTACCGCGTAGATAAAATAAGGAAAACACATAAAAGTTTTTAGATATAAGGAAATGGAAGAACAGAAATTTAGAGTAATTATTGTAGAGGATGTAAAATTGGAGTTGAAAGGCACGGAGGAGATATTCCGTCACGAAATACCGAATGCGGAAGTGATCGGTACCGCCATGACAGAGAATGAATTCTGGCCCTTGATGGAAGCCCAACTTCCTGATTTGGTTTTGCTGGATCTGGGGCTGGGGGGCTCTACCACTATCGGAGTAGATATTTGTCGGAATATATTCAAACGTTATAAGGGGGTTCGTGTGCTGATCTTCACCGGTGAGATCTTGAATGAGAAATTATGGGTGGATGTGTTGAATGCCGGTGCCGATGGAATTATTCTCAAGACAGGAGAGCTGCTTACTAAAACGGATGTACAGGCTGTAATGGATGGAAAGAAGCTAGTGTTCAATTATCCGATTCTAGAAAAGATTGTAGACCGTTTTAAGAAGTCTGTCGCTAATGATGCAAAACGTCAGGAGGCGGTTATCAGTTATGATATTGATGAATATGACGAGCGTTTTCTCCGTCATTTGGCATTAGGATATACGAAGGAGATGATTGCAAATCTGAAAGGTATGCCCTTCGGTGTGAAATCATTGGAAAAACGGCAGAATGACCTTATCGGACGTCTTTTCCCGAATGGAGAGCGGGTGGGGGTGAATGCTACCCGGTTGGCTGTGCGTGCATTGGAATTGCGCATTATTGATCTGGATAATCTGGAGCCTGATGATGAATAACTAAGGAAAGCTGACGAAGAATAAATCCTGAAAAGCGATGAAGACAAAATGGCGTATGCCCCATCCTGCTACGATGTTTATGCTGTTGACGATGGCAGTGGTTTTTCTTTCATGGATATGCGATATCTATGGGTTAAAGGTGACATTACCGCAAACCGGTGAAGACATTCGTGTGCAAAGTTTGTTGAGTCCGGAAGGTATTCGCTGGTGGTTGCGCAACGCAATTAAGAATTTTACAGGATTTGCTCCTTTGGGGATGGTAATCATCGCGATGTTCGGACTTGGGGTTGCCCAACATTCCGGGTTTATTAATGCGTGTATCCGTTTGGGGGTGGGGAACAGGAAAGAGAAAAAGAGAATTATTCTTTGGGTAATTGTTCTGGGGTTATTATCGAATGCCATTGGTGACGGTGGGTATATAATTTTGTTGCCTATTGCGGCTATGTTGTTCCAATGGGTAGGTCTCCATCCGATTGCTGGAATTGTAACGGCTTATGTTTCCGTTGCGTGTGGATATAGTGCCAATATTGTATTAAGTACGATGGACCCGTTATTAGCTCATACCACACAAGAGGCTGCTTTGGCGCAGACTGGATATCAAGGGAACACCGAACCTCTTTGCAATTATTTCTTTATGAGTGCTTCTACGGTGGTTATTACTGCTATTGTTTATTGGGTGACTGAGAAATGGCTTATTCCTAAGTTAGGGAATTATGAAGGAGGGATAAAGGTAGAAGCTTACCGGCCTCTGTCCCGCAAAGAACGGCGTGCTATTATGATCTCCATTGTTGTGGCAGCTATTTATGTGGCTCTTATTTTGTGGCTTACTTTTTCTTCTTACGGGATTCTACGTGGGGTAAACGGTGGTTTAATGCACTCACCTTTTATTGCAGGTATTTTGTTTCTTCTCTCATTGGGAGCCGGTATCACAGGAATGGCGTACGGCTTCAGCTCCGGTCGTTATCGTACGGATAATGACGTCATAGAAGGGTTAACGCAACCCATGAAACTTCTTGGTGTCTATTTTGTAATTGCTTTTTTTGCAGCACAGATGTTTGCATGTTTCGAGTATTCACATCTGGATAAGTGCCTTGCCATCATGGGAGCGGAACTGCTTTCTTCTTTTGAACCTGCTCCATTGGCTGCTTTGGTATTGTTTATCCTGTTTACAGCAACTGTCAATCTTATTATGGTATCTGCTACCTCTAAATGGGCTTTTATGTCTTTCATATTTATTCCGATGTTTGCGCAAATGGGGATTACTCCGGACATTGTACAATGTGCTTTTCGCATAGGGGATAGCTCGACCAATGCAATCACTCCTTTCTTGTTTTATATGCCTTTGGTATTGACTTATATGCGGCAATATGACAAGCGAATTACGTATGGAGCTTTGCTTAAATATACTTGGAGATATTCACTGGCTATCTTGTTTGCCTGGACATTATTGTTTGTTGTCTGGTATTTGTTGGAGATACCGGTCGGACTGTAAGATGTTTAATATCAGCTATTTAAAAAGAAAATCCGATAACGTTTAACTGTTACCGGATGTTAATAGTGATTCCGCTGCGATTCGAACGCAGGACCCACGCCTTAGAAGGGCGTTGCTCTATCCAGCTGAGCTACGGAACCATCCTTATTTGCGGATGCAAAGGTAGTGCTTTTTGCGAGAACTCAAAAACTTTTCGACACTTTTTTATTCATATTTTTCTTTATAGCTAGAAATCAGTAATTTATAAAAGTACTATTCAGAACCCTGTTCTAGGGTTGAATTATTTTTTCTTATCCCGATATCCCATATATCATATATCTTATTTATCTTTGTACACCGTTAAATATAAAATCAAAAACTATGTTGAGTCGTATTATCGTATTGGTCATAGCCGGAGTTGCTGTCGTTTATATCGTCCGCTTTATAGATAACTTCTTGTCCCAGCACAGAAGAAAATATTAAATAAGATATATACCTATCAGGAGAAGTTCATTTAAAACTTCTCCTTACGTTCAAATTCACCTTCCTCGGTGTAATACTTCCATGTGCCTTTAGGCTGATTATTTGAATATTTCCCACGAAGCTTGAGCTTTCCATTTTCGTGATATTCACGATAACGTCCGTGACGTTTTCCTTCTTTCACTTCCGCTTCGCTTTTCAGTGCTCCTTCCGGATAGAACTCACGCAGAACATTTCCTTCAAACTTCTCAATATAGAAACGCTTTAACTCGCTCATCTGCTCCTTTTCGGTCACAGCCTCTTCGTCCATATCCTGATCTTCCTCATCGCTGACAACGGCAACTACCTCTTCCGGCTCGTATGGACGGTAATCCATCACATACTGCAGAGAAGCCAGATTGTTATCTCCGATCACCTGCATCGTCCAGTAAGGGAATGAATACAAGACATCTTTATTCGATTGTATTTCATTCCATGTAGCAGGATTCATCATAGGTTTCAATTGTGAGTAGAACTTGTGCATATCTGTATACAAGAAGATTGTGGAACTTGATTTCATATACGAATAAGCATCCTTAAATCCTGCATTATTCTTCAGTAAATTCTTCTGCTCATAGTCTTCTACAAAAGAAAGCAAGGAAGCAGCTTTATTACTGAAAACGACGTAATCATCCACATAAGTATAATATGGCTTCTCAAATTTATCAAACAGCTTTCCGAAGAACAGACGGAAGAAACCTTTCATTTCAACATAATTGATTTCAAAGTCCTTATAATTAACAGACTTTATCTTAACCGGAGACCGGCGTTTGATCTTCTTTTCAATAAACTCCATATTTTTACGGGCGTCTTTGATGCTTTTTGCCCGAATAGCCAGAATCACTTCAGGATCATGTCCTAATAACCCCGGTTCGGATTGCGTTATGGCAAACTCTCCGGACATCCAGCTCAGGAAGTTCTCTTCCAGAGAAATACCAAACAGGCTTTCTATCTTTTTCCGTGAACTCTGATAAGAGTCATACAACAGTTTATCATGAACAGACAGAGCATTCTCCAGTTCCTTCACGAAAGTTACCGGACTATCAAAGCCGATATTTGTATAAAGAGCCGTTCGCCCGGACAAAATCTCGTGAGCTTTCATTTTATGCTTTCCCGAATTCAGCAAGGCAGTGATATAAGGATCCACTGAATCTTTCTTCAACGTATAACCTTTCACTTCCATCCGGTCTTTATCCATATTCAGGTAAAGACCCGCGAAATTCATAGAATTACTGAACAGATCGACATATTCATTTCTCGCTCCCAGATAAATGGACATAAACTGAGGAATACGGGCGTAGTTGATAAATACCCTGACAAGCCCTTTACCGGAAACTAATTTTTCCGTTTCAATAAAAGACTGGTCAAGTCCGATTTTAGGCTTATTACGGGAGTTGATGGCAGATTCAACAAGTCCGGAAGTATAAGAGCCTACCAGGTGATTATCCACAAAAGCAGTATAAAAGACATCACGGGTATCCGGATCACGCATTTCAAGAATGTTAATTCCATTATGCATTCGATTAGTGACGGTAAAGCCGGACATTGCCAGCACTGTTTCGACCTGATCTTTCAATAAATCCATTTTAGAAGCTTTCTGCATATCTACTATAAGCAAAAAATCCCAATCGGTAGCGCGGGTCTTATGAAGTGAGATAAGCAGATCCCGCTGACCGACCAGTGATAACAGCACTTTATTGCTTTTGACAACCGAGTCAAGCTTTTCTACACTCTTCGCAACTTCTTCAAATGATTTCGCTTTTCTCAGACATTGCCAGGTTTCGCTTCCACTAAACTTTTCCCAATCTTCAATCGGAGCAGATGACTGAATAATAAATGCCGCATCCTCCGGCACCAGATAGATCTGCTGAATATTACGGTCGGGCGAAATAAACAGATAAACGATGGAGTATACCATGTATACAGCCAAAGCTAGTCCTGCCGTAAGCAAAGTCCTTTTTACAATTTTTCGTGTATTATTTTTCTTCTCATTTTTCCCGGGTTCAACATATTGCCCTTGTTCCCCATTGTTTAATTCATCCATTATTTATTTGTTATTGAGTTGATCAGGCAAAATTACTAAAAAAAGATGGAAGTTGAAATTCACAGGTCGGTTTATACTTTAAATCTTCTCATCCACCTATATCCGCCACAGATCACAACTACTCCATCTTCTTAGGGAATGAAAGGATAAGATAAAATCGTGCGCAGATGAATTGGAATAAAGTTTTTTAAACAAAGACATCTGCTTAAAACAAAAAAGGGACAAGAAAAAAAAGTAGAAAACTAAAATAACCAACTTGCATACTATTAGTGTATATTCATCACCTTTTAATACATATAAGTACATTATTATATCACATATTTATATTTTTATTTTAAAACACAAATTCATCATTCTATCTTACATCTATAAATTCCAAAATTTCATTTACAATATACTTTGTGTTAACCTAAGGCAATTATACAACTTTCAGTTAATTAATAAACAAAATAAATAATTTTACAACAATCTACCAAATAAAGCAAACAAAATGATTGTTTTCATGTTATTACAAGTTACATTTACTTCGTAAATACAATTTCCTGCTTTATCAGAAGGGAACAAATGTATTTTATTTGATATTAATTCATGATTGAGCACAAACAAACAGCTATTGAGACATCATGGTCCGATAGCATACATAATATAAGATCGCCTCCTCCCCTGATTATTCACCTGAGGCTAGTTTATTATGCCTAATACAAATAAATGAAAATAATTATTGTTACTTGGGGGACTTTGCTTTTTTATTGATAGTTCAAGACATTTAGAAATTGAATTTTCAATAAACATAACTCATGATCAATATTGACCTCCCAAAAAACAAACAAATTTGAGATCATATTATTTGAGTTTATAGATGTGCACAATTATGAAATCATAGTTGGCATATAATCTACTATGTCTTTTGAATTAGAAAGAAAAAGCAAACTCTTTAGGAGTGACGTCATTTAAAATATAACAACATGATGTATTTAAAGACAATATCTATTGCTGCATCTTTCTTAATAGCAACAATATTTGAGAATCAATCATACTTAGTTTTATTGTTGATTGTAATAAGTTTCTATCTCTACTGGCATTTATTTCATTATCTTTCCATACAAAAAGAAAGAAATTTCCTCAAAGAAGAGAACCAGTATTTTATAGATTCTTTCCAAAGTATTCGAAATCCAATTACCTTAGTCCATGTTCCTTTACGAACGATCTGTAGTGACACCTGTCCCGAGAATATGAAGAATGATTTATTACTAGCTATTCGGAATATAGAATGCTTAAATGAGAATCTGGACAGATTGTCCGGATTGAAATATTTGCATAATCATCCCGAAGCCATGGACATTACCGAACATGAATTAGGAAGCTATGTAAGAAGCAGAATTCAATCCCTACAAGGCTATGCAACGAATAAACACATAAAACTAATCATCAATACAAACTTCACCTATGCCAGTGTATGGTTTGACAAAAGCAAAGTCTCACCAATTATCGATAAATTCATAACTAATGCAATCGACTGTTCCAAACCAAAAACAAACATTACATTACTGATTTCTATCAGTCAGGAACATTGGGAAATAAGTGTACCCGATTCAGGAGATGGTAAACTGACAAAGCTTTATAATCAAAATAAACATCGGTTGATGAGACAGACAACAGAATTTGAATGCGATTTTGCAAAAAGCATATTATATAAGAAACTAACGAATTTGTGTAATGGAAAAATCATAGTAAACAGTACATATCATACTGTCACATTAAAGTTTCCAGTAAAATGCTCTTGTAAAAACCAATTAAATCATTCGGCATTGAGTATCACCAATCATACTGAGATTGAAAAGATAGATCGTTTGCTTTCAAAGGCTCCCTGTAAAAGAAGTTCTCACAAGCCGACAGTCGTACTTGCCGACAGTAATGATGATTTCCGATCCTATCTGACAAGTTGTTTAACGGAAGAGTTTACTATTAAAAGTTTTAGAGATGGCATCGAAGCGATGGCTTACATAAAAAATGAATATCCTGATTTAGTGATTTGTGATACAGAACTTCAAAACATGGATGGTGTCGAACTCTCATCAAGATTGAAAACATCTTGCGAAACATCAATCATACCTATCATACTTTATAGTTCGCATATAGATATTAACCAGCACAATAGAAGAAAGACTTCTTTAGCCGATACATTCTTGCAACAGCCCTTTAGTGTAACAGATTTAAAGCTTGAAATGTCAATCCTTATCAAAAACACTCGTTTTCTTCGAAAATCATTCTTACAACGATTATTTGGAGAAGAGTTTTTGGAGACAAAAGCGTCAGAAATATTGCAGGATGGTAAACACCCTTTGATAAGTAAAGTTACTAAAATCATTCTGGAAAATCTGAATAATGAAAAACTAACCATAGACTCCATTGCCAAAGAGCTTGGAATTAGCCGGACAAGTCTTTACAACAAGTGGACGCAATTAACAGGCGAAGCACTTAACAAATTCATTCTCAAAATCCGAATGGAAAAAGCGCATGAAATGTTAAAGAGTGGAAAATATCGCGTAAACGAAGTCCCAGAGAAAATCGGAATGAAAGATATGGATAACTTCCGCGAAAAATATAAGAAGTATTTCGGAAAGACACCAGTTGATACTATTAAAAACGTTTGAAGTATTTATATTGAAAAGCAGTTTTAAATAAAACAACCTGAGACCGATAGAAGAATTGTTGACGCAATCAACCAAACTTCTTTTTATCGGGCTCAGGTACCTTTCCGACACGCTATTCCTGAACGAATTTGCCTATATAGAAATTCTCATCTTCATTGACCGGTGTGTAATAAGGAACCCAAAAATTAAGGAAACCATAACGAACCTCTTCATTAGGGAAAGCCAAACGATAAAGTTGAAATTCTTTGTCATAGTCCTTGATAATCAGCTAACCTCTCTGATAAATCAATGGAAGCGGATTGTTGGCATCCACCCGATATTCTATAAATAAAATTACCCAAAGCCTGCAACAGAGGTTTATCGTATTCATCCACCAATACCACTACTCCGCAACCAGACTGCTCATTGGCACAACGAATAATATAGCTGAATCGTTCCTCCGGACTACGATCTTTTTTCTCATCTCCATATATAACTTTCGATTTTAATATAGTTCATCAATCAATGCTTATTGCATATCTCTTCATCCACCTATATCCGCCGCATTAACCATAGAAAAGGAAATCGAAGTGGAAATGAGAGCGGAACTCTATGAATTTCTGCTGGAGAATAAATTCAAAAACGGAATCATGTTCAAACGCTCAATAGAGCTTTTTGTGGAACATTATAATATGGAAGGTACAGTGAAGGAAGATAGCCTGATGAGGGCTTTTAAGAGGTGGAGGAAGGCGATGAAAGATAATAGAAAATACTAATACATCTAAAAAAGGGGCTGTCCGATTTTGGACAGCCCCACATAAAAATAAGTCTTATATTTAGGCTGCACTAATAAAGCTACCTAAATCTTTATATATTTCCTCTATTTTAATAAACTACTACCAGAGAACTATCTGTCCGATTCATCATCTCTCCAATGTTCAGGTTTGTTCAACTCATCCGAACACCTGATCTTTCCTTTATCCACATCAAATCCCTTCGGACTGATTGCCTGAACCATCCAATAATCCGAGAACTGTTCCAGTATCGGGTAAGGAGCAGGATAACCCAGCCTGGCTGCATCCGGTATAAAACCATATTCTGGATAATATTCTTTATGCCCCAATACAAACACAAGGCACGAACCTTTTTCCTGTAACCTCTCTATGCCTGCCCGTATCAGCATTCCGCCTATACCCTGCCGTTGATATTCCGGCTTGACAGCTAAAGGTGCAAGAATGTGCATCATCTGTAGTGCTCCCTGACCATCAAAATAGGCTCTGGTGAAGAGAATGTGTCCGACAGCCTCACCTTTGTAGAAAGCGAGCAACGAAACCATTGGTTCTGCGGTTTTGTCAGCCAGCAGGTCGGCTACCAACTGTGCTTCTTTGTCATAGCCAAACGCTTGTTTTTCAACAGTCATTATGCTGTCGAAATCATCTGTATTGGTCTCTCTAATTTGTATATTAATTGAATTTATCATTTCATTGTTTTTTTGAGCATGTATATCTTGCAGATAGTTATTATCCGTCTTATAGACATGCGATTATACTTATTATATAGAATATGAAAATAACTCTGGCAAGAATATGCCAGAGTATGAATTAAGGGATAACCTTGACAGACTGCCAAAGGTTATTTACTTCACGGACTCCTTCTTAGCTTTACACATAGACCGCAAAGGTAATGCTTTCTATTGCATTATGCTATAGTTTGCAGCGAAAACTATCCATCAATTTTACTTTTTTATTGATAGAAACTACTTTTATTTCATTCTCTCCCGGCTGCAACTCCACATTTTTCCATTCCAAAATAGCATACTGATCCGGCATTGCCTTACCATAGCTTTTTCCATTGACAAACAGTTCCGCCCCGGGCTGATTAGTGAATGCAGTAATCGTTTGCAGACGTCGGGAACGTACGGTGTTACGTTTTCCGGCCAGATAAAGCACAGGTTCTTCCTTGTTCCAGTTAGCCTTATAAAAGTAGAACGCGTCTTTACGTACTTTCCGGTCAAAGGTAACCAGCCCCTTATCATTAATTCCCGGACGATCACCTTCCGTACGGTGAGCCGCACCGAAATCAAACATATTCCATACAAAGCTACCCCATATATAAGGACGGGCAGAAATCGCTTTCCAGTTCTCTATATGATAATAGGTCTGCCAGTTCTCCGGATGCCACCAACTGTTTGGCACGGATTTTACCAACGAATCCTGCTGATGATAAATGCTGGCACCGGCACCATACTCACTAATGGCAATACGAATTTCCGGATGATCTCTATGCATACCGTCCAGCCAGCGTCCTAAATCGGCCGGGGTGCCTCCATACCATCCGTCGTACCGATTCCATGCAATGGCATCCGTTATGAAATTCAAGTCACCCATTTGATTACTTGCCGAAGTGGTAGGGCGGGTAGTATCTTCCTGATGCGCCAGCTCATTTAATTCCTTGATATATTCCACCGGATTATCACCGAATTCAAGCAGTTCATTGAACAGCCCCCATACACAGATGGAAGGATGATTAAAATGTTGGCGGATCAGCTCCTTCAGCTGTTCTTTCCCATTGGCACGGAAAGAAGGCAGATTAACAAATCCTTTATCATCATATCCTCCGGGACCGATAAAAGGTATTTCTGCCCAGACAATAATCCCATTCTTATCCATCAGATCATAGAAATAGGTAGCTTGCGGATAATGTGCCAGCCGAACCGCATTCACTCCCATTTCCAGCATCAGGGCTACATCTTCTTCATGATGCTGAGGACGTAAAGCATTACCCACCTCACTCCTGTCCTGATGCCGGCAAACACCGTGAAGAGGCAGATGCTTGCCATTCAAAAAGAATCCCTTATCCGGATCAATCCGATAATAACGAAGTCCTAAAGGCTGCGTCACACAATCTACCAACTGCCCTCCTCTCGACAAGGATACCTCCGCCTGATAAAGGAACGGGTCCTGACGACCATTCCACAGATGAGGATTATTTATCTCAAATGTAAGTTCCTGCTGCAAAGCTGCATTCCCGGCAAGAGTAAGTGTCTGTTTCTGTTGCGCCACCACTTTCTGACCATCCAGCAAACGGACACCCAGTTCTACTTCCTGACCGGCATTATTGCCATTTGCCAAATCAACGACCGCCCTTACTTTCGCATATTGATGACTGACACTATCCTGTATCAGACGAACTCCCGGAGAAGCATAATTCAAAGGAGAAATACAAGCCTCATCAGTGATCAGCAGATGCACATCCCTGTAAATACCGCCATAAAAATTAAAGTCACCTACCAAAGGCATCACGTCCAGTTGTTCTCCATTATTCACCCGCACTAATATAGAGTTCTCTTTTCCATAATTCACCTCTCCGGTTATTTCAAAGACAAAAGCTCCGTATCCTCCACGATGTTCGCCGATATGACGGCGATTGATAAATACATCTGCTATACTGTTCACGCCTTCGAAGCGAAGGAAAAGACGCTTGCCTTGCCATTCGGGACGAATAAACAGCTTCTTTTCATAATTACCGATTCCCCGTTTATAGTCGATCTTTCCGGACAAAGCATCCTGCGCATTCCAGGTATGGGGCAGATCTACTCTTATTTCCGACCCTTTCTGCACCTGATGCGAGAACCGGAACTTCCAGTTGTCGTTTAATAAAATATCCTGCCGCTGAGCAAAGAGCGGCATACTGCAAAACAGGAATAAAACAGCTGCCATCAAGCGGCAGCATGACATAATTGGTGTTCTCATATTATTTCTTTAATGATGATTTCTTCACTTTGATAAAAGAAGAGAGTGATTCAACTTTACTCTTATATTTTTTCTCATTGACTCTATTTTTGTTTTCTTCTTTATCTATCCGATGATCGAACAGCATACTTGCTTTCTTCACGTCCCCTTTCATCCATTCGGCATAACTAAAACGTTGATCAACCGCATTGTCTCCCCCTTCCCACTGAATATAGACTTCATCCTTCGTCTTAGCCTTCAGATTGCTGAAAACTTTTGCAAAGCTCTGTCCATCCAACTGTTCTGCTGGTTGTGGTATCTGACATAACTCGCACAAAGTAGGATACAAATCTACAAACTCAACCATCGACCGGGTCTTTCCTTTTTTCCTTCCGGGCACACGGATAATCAACGGCACATGAGTAGAACGGTCCATCAGATTATGTTTACCCACAAAATCATGTTCGCCCAGATTCCAGCCGTGATCTCCCAACAGTACCACAATCGTATTCTCCGCCAGGCCTAACTCATCCAGAGCGTCCAGCACTTTTCCGATTTGTGCATCCACATAGCTCAGGCAAGCATAATATCCATGCTTCACTTCCCGCTGAAAATCAGCATCACTTGTATCAGACACCCGTGCATAAGCATATATCTCACTCGAATTACGGACTTGTTCCGGCAAGCCTTCCGGTCTGAAACGGTTGGGAGCCAAAGGTATCTCTTCCCGCTTATACAAATCCCAATATTTCTTCGGGGCATTAAACGGCAAATGAGGTTTCCAAAATCCGCAAGCCAGGAAAAACGGCTTGTTCATTTCTTTCATACGCCGCAGGTCGCGAATGGCACGTTCCGCCAGTTTTCCGTCATCGTATGCCGTATCCGGAACATCCGCTGACTCGCAAAACGGTCCGCGCATAGTCTTGGGATTGATCGTCTTGCCTGATTCTGAGTTCATCCAAAGTTCCCATTTATTATATTCCGCCCAATAGACATCGTATC